>Ga0160422_10000145_pt1 | contig 40760 bp, 33 predicted proteins | sample Fk160mmetaG_FD_108192 | JGI IMG/M metagenome (GOLD analysis project Ga0160422, IMG submission 108192) | Marine microbial communities from the Central Pacific Ocean - Fk160115 60m metaG | ecosystem: Environmental > Aquatic > Marine > Oceanic > Photic zone | place: The Central Pacific Ocean... | reverse complement strand
CTCAGAGTGCAACATTTTCACACCATCTGCGGCGAAAAATATGTCCACATCATAGCCGTCGCTAACTGCTTGAGCAGCGCAGGCAATGCCGACTACACATTTCGTCAAATCAACTTCTGGATTCGTCACAATCTTGACAAAAAATCTCTTACTCATACCCTAACGCATTAGTTACAGCCTATTGAGTTATTGTCGGCAATATGATATCTGTTTGGCGATTTACTCTCGATTATATATGATGTTGATTTAGCGTAATTATGACAAATGAACAATCGGTTGACAGACAGATACCAGTGACAGTGCTGACGGGTTTTCTTGGCTCAGGCAAGACAACGCTACTAAACCACATTCTATCATCTACTGAGCACAAAATGAGATTTGCGGTGATTGAGAATGAATTTGGTGAAGTAGGTATTGACGAGAATATTTTGGTTGAAACCTCTGAGGAGAGTATCATCGAGGTGATGAATGGATGTATTTGCTGTACTGTTCGAGGTGATTTAACTCAACTATTGCACAATTTATATGATAGAATCAAAGATTTTGATGGGGTTTTAATCGAAACTACAGGTCTTGCTGATCCAGCCCCAGTTGCGCAAACATTTTTTGTTGACGAGGGGATTGTCGACCGATACAAGTTAGACGGCATAATTACTGTTGTCGATGCGAAACACATTATCCCTCATCTGGAAGACGAGAAACCTGAAGGTATTGAGAATGAAGCGGTCGAGCAACTGGCATTTGCCGACCGAATACTGCTAAACAAAATCGACTTAGTCTCCGATGCAGAGATTGAAGAGGTTCAAAACAGGATCAAATCAATTAACGCGTTTGCACCAATTTACCACACAGAAAATAGCATAATCCCACCTAGTGAGTTAATTAACATAGGTGCATTTGATCTGGAGAAAACCCTGCAGATGGATCCTGAGTTCTTGGATATTGAAGCAGAACATGAACACGATCATCAGGTAAGCTCGATGAGTGCGATTTTCACTGGTGATTTAAACATCAACAAATTACACTTGTGGATTGGGAACTTAATGCGAGAGTTCGGGCAAGATTTATTCCGCTACAAGGGGGTATTATCAGTAAAAGGGATGCAAAAAAAGTATATTTTTCAAGGTGTTCACATGTTATTTAGCGGTGATTATAGCGACGAAGTTGCCTTATGGAAAGAGGATGAAACACGCGTGTGTAGATTTGTCTTCATTGGGCGTAATCTAGACCATAAAATGCTAGAGCAAGGGTTCCTAAATTGTCAAGCTGAGGATTTACGCTTCAATGTTGGTGACATAGTATTGGCCAATATTGGCGGTTACGCCAAAGCGAAAATTTTGAAATGCTGGGATGCCGGCAATCCTTACAGAGTTGAAATTCAAGACGAAGAAAAGCGGCTTTTCTATGTCCCGATTGACACTGATAAATTTGTTCAGCCACTAGATTAAATTAGCTAATTAACGGTGGGATCGCCACCAATTAGCGGCTTTCAGGTTCCTAACGCAAAGCCCTGAAGGCGAAATATTACCAACTATCAACTCAAGCAATAATCATGTCTGAAAGCGCTGAACTCGTCAGTGTACTGTACCCACAAATCGAACCTCATACTACAGGAATGCTACCAGTATCGAGTTTACACACTATCTTTTGGGAGCGAAGCGGGAATCCCAGTGGCTATCCAGTAATCGTGATTCATGGCGGTCCCGGAGGAGGTTCACAGCCATCTTATCGGCAATATTTTGACCCCAATAAATTCGATATAATTCAATTCGACCAACGAGGCTGCGGTAAGTCCACGCCATACGCAGAATTAGCAGAAAATAATACGCACAACTCGGTTGCTGATATTGAATCATTACGACAACATCTGGGCATTGAGAAATGGCACGTATTTGGTGGCTCTTGGGGTTCAACATTAGGCTTGATATATGCTCAAAACCATCCGGCAAAAGTGATTACCCTAACTCTAAGGGGTATTTTCATGTGTCGAAAAAGTGAACTTCATTGGTTCTATCAACAAGGCGCTAGCCATGTTTTTCCCGATGCTTTTGAGCCATACCAAAATCACATCCCTGAAGGTGAGCAAGAGGATTTAATCACGGCATACTACTCAAGATTAACCAGCGACGATGTCAATGTCAGGAGGGCTGCAGCGAAAGAATGGACACGTTGGGAGATGGCTACTAGTCGGCTATTTCCTGATCCAGAATATCTGGAAAAAGCGGACGACTTAGACTTCGCTGTGGCGTTTGCTAGAATTGAATGCCATTATTTTATCAACGGCATTTTTGTTAATGACGGACATATCCTTGACAATTGTGACAAAATCAGCCACCTACCAGTGACTATAGTTCAAGGGCGTTATGATATGGTATGTCCAACTGTTAGTGCATGGCAATTACACAAAAAACTGCCAAAGAGCAATCTGATAATTGTCCCAGATGCCGGACACTCGATGGGTGAGGCCAGCATTGCTAGGGAATTGGTTGAAGCAACAGATAATTTGTAATGAATAGTTAACTGAATAATCTTGACCTAATGAGGCGTTCCTTTGATATGGGGTGTATGAGTGGGGTTAAGCGAGAGGATATACCCTAGGTGATTGTATGGCGGATGAGGGAACAATAACTCCAGAGATTCGAATTAGTGAACTAGAAGATGCACTTGCTACTGAAACCGAAAGGCTACAGAAATTGTTCGCAGCATATGAGGGTCAAGAAAAAGACCTGTTAGATGCGAGAGCAGAAATTGAAGTTTTAGAAAAAGAAATTATCGAGAGAGAAATAGAAAAAGAGGCCCAAGAGTCGCTTATTGCAGAGAAGGACTTCCGCATCAGAGATCTCGAAATGAAGGCAACTAAAGCCGATAAGAGAGTCGAACACCTTGAGCCTGAACTTGAGAAAATGGAAGAGAAATATTCTCGTGAGAAAGACCGTCTAGGTAAAATTTTCAATATTGCAACAGAACTTGATGACGATTTGAAACTTGCAGTCGCTGAAATGAAGGCTAGAGACGATTGGTATGTTTCCCACATGACCCTGTTTGAAGATTTGAACAAAGCGATAAAGCAACGCTATGAAATGATTGAACGAGCAGTTGAAGCGGAGCGCAAATCTCAGCACATGGCGAGAGCATTTGAAGAACGCGTCGATGAAATGGTTGATGCGCGAGCTGCCGAAATGACAGTGGAAGAGGCTGAAGAAATTAACTCAAAACCGATGGACTCAACAGAAGAATCTGCTGATGCAGAGCAGGTTGATGAAGCGATTGAGAAAGCCGCAGAAGAGGCTACAGAAGCAGAATCTGGTGAAGAAGAATCAGTAGCGGAAGAGGCGCCGGCTGAAGCAGCGCCTGCAGAAGAAACACCAGCACCTGCTCCGGCGCCCACATGGGGCGATGATGAAGATCCCTGGGCTGACAACTAGGTGATACAATGGGCGGCCTTGCAAGGGGCGGCCACGCCCCAGTGCTGATTACCTTTATGATGGGTTCAAGTGCGATTATTATTGGAGTAATGATTGATTCACTAAATGGATTGATGCACCTTTTCGGGATATTATGCTGGATGACATCAGCCTTTTTTGTGAATTTTTGGCGCGACCCGGGCCGCAAAATCCCTGTTGAAGAAGGTGTAATTGTTTCACCCGCTGATGGGCATGTAATGTTCGTTAGACGTGAACGTGCAACAGGAAGAAGACCAAACACCGATGAGGCCAAGTCACCGAAAATTGAGGTCGATGAATTAAGCGGACCATGGTATCCAGAAGCTTTGTCGGAACCGCAAAATTTTGCAACAGAGCAAAGATTTGTGCCTGTGGAGGCCGGCCAAGAAGCGCCAACAGATGTGTTTAGAGTGGCGATATTTATGTCGCCACTGGATGTCCACGTTAATCGTTCACCGTGTGCTGCAATAATTGAGCGAATGGAACACCGCACGGGGCGTGGTCTTAAACGAGGGCCATTTTTATCAGCAATCAAAAAAGAAAGTGAGCACAACGAACGGGTTAGGACAGTATTTCTAGCCGCTGATGGCCTTCGAGTTGAAGTTTGCCAAATCTCTGGTGCTTTTGCTCGGACAATAGTCCCATGGACAAATATTGGTGATGAATTGCGAAGAGGTCAAAGGTATGGAATGATTCGACTAGGTTCGAGGGTTGATATCAGAGTGCCAGCTAACTTGTTTGAACCAGTCGTTGAATCTGCGGAATCAGCTAATCCTGAATTTCCTAGGGGCCAGTTTGTGCAGGCGGGTTCATCTATTATATTTCGGAGCAGGTAGGTGATTATTATGGAAAGGAAGGTTTCACTTACTCTGGTCGGGAATAATCCTAAACCAGCCAAAATCCATCACTTAGTGAAAGCGCCCGCAAATACTCCATGGGCATTAGAAAAGCAGCAATCTTGGGATGCTAATAAACCCGCAACAGTTTATGTTACCCCTGAAACGCTACCAGACGGAACACCCTGTAGCGCAGTCACCGTTATTCTACGGACTAAGGGGTGTCACTGGTGGTGGTCAAGCGGTTGTACATTCTGTGGATATTTCAATGATACACGAGACGACGTAACCAATGAAAATCTCCATTCGCAATGGGAGTTAGCAAAACAGCAACATGATAATTTTGCGGGCCAAGCGATGGTCAAAATCTATACTTCAGGTTCGCTGTTGGAGGACCGTGAAATCCCGATTCAATTTCAAGAAACAGTCCTACGAGAATGCCATGAGATGGGCAAAGAATTGATTGTTGAGAGCCGGTGTGAGCAGCTGACTGAGAATAAATTGTCATGGGCAACCTCAATTAATCCCTCATTTACTGTTGCAATCGGTCTAGAAGCCTATGATGATGAAGTCCTGCGCTTCCATATCAACAAAGGTTTTACTACAAAATCATGGGATAGAGCGGTGAAAAATCTGCGCAAATTCAACCTGCGTATCAAAACCTATCTTATGTTTAAACCACCATTTATGTCTGAAAAGGATGCTCTTGACCACGGAGTTAGATGGATCAAAGATGTCGCAGAGCGCAGCGATGAGATTTCAGTCAATCCAATGAACATCCAGAGAGGCACCGTAATTGATCGATTACATAGACACAATGAGTATCGTCCGCCATGGCTATGGTCGCTTGTTGAAATGATTAAACAGGCTCATCCGCATATCTATCCAGATGGCGGAGTCAACGGTTCTCCAGATCAGGTATGTCGCTTGATTGTTCATCCAACTGCTGGTGGCAAGATTAGGGGTGCGCACAATTGTGGTACTTGTGACAAATTCGTAGTTGCAGCCATTGAGCGTTATGCTGTCAGTGGAGATCTAAGAGAATTCAACGGGCTGTCATGCGAATGTCAGTCAGTCTGGCGCGAGGAGTTAGCCCTTGAATCTGCACTTCCACTGCCGTTAGGTATTTCACAACCTAGGCGAGGTAGTAGGGTTGACAATCTTCGCTCTCTATAACCGGATTTCATATTCTACGCTACTGAATGTTTATCATCACTCTACCAGTGGGTTGGATTGACCCCTTCGGGGTCAAACGGGTGAAACATAATGAACAATACAATACTTCCTGATGTAACAGTTGGCTCAGGACAACCATCGATGGGAAGAGTAGCACTTACCCTGATGTTTGTCGGAATGTTCGGGCTCTTCGCTTTATTTGCGAATGTTTTCGGCTGGGACTCAATGCCAATTCTTGGCGACATAGTCCCGCTCATTGGCAACCTTGGCGGCAGCGGAATTTGGTATTACTTGATTGGACTATTGATTGGTATTGGCATTATTGTAGCGACGCTAATTGGCGAGGTAGTCGTCGAATAGACGGGGGAATAATATGGAACCGGTATTTGTTGCCTCGGGTATCTTACTAGCCATTTTGGTCACAGTATCGTATTATGTGACCAACGGCATTGGTAGTATGGGTGCACCCATGCGCCAATTCGCCCTGTTTCTGATGAACAAAGCTCCCGTTGGGTTAGTGGACCTATTCAAGGACGAACCAGGAAGCGGTAGCCGAACTTGGATGAAATATGGCACCGGTTGGTTTTTGCTGGCGGTAATTTGCGGATTTATCGGAATATGGCATAAATATGACCCGACTGCATTGGATTCCCTTGCTAGTATTGGTTGGTCATATGATGATGGTTCTGCATTGGCAGAGTTCACTAATTCAGTAATGGGGATTGCGTTCACATATTTGCTGGTCGGGGGTTGTTTGGTTGCAGTCTCCAGAACTGGAGAAAACCGTTTAGCGAGTGAGGCGAATGCTTCGATGGTTGCGGTGCTATATACTGCGTCAATGACTTTTAGTCTGATTCTGATACCAATAGTCTTCAGATTCGTCGATTTAGCTGATGAACAAAGCATCAGGGATTTGATAACACTAATGACCACATATGTCGTCTCAAGCCTGATATTCATTGCCTTGTTAATGAATGTCCTAGCAACTTATTCAGTAAGGGGAGAAGGCACCACATCTATCACAGCATGGTTCTTGATTATGGCAATTATTGCTCGTTTAGTTGCTTCTCTATACCATGTATTAGGAGAACTAACAGACAATACACAGATGGTCTGGCTGTCTGAGCGAATCTTGGACGGTTGGGTCCCATTAGCGCTTATGTTTGCCCTCGCCTATCACGTTATTCCTCATTCAGCAAAAGCCCCAGTATGGTCTGCCTCACTACTCAATGCAAACATGGTTTTGCTGTTTGTTACAGTACCACCTTTCTTCATGACTGAAGCAAATGCTGGTGAATTATTGCAAAATGTGGGCGCTCTGTTACTAACATTCTCAATGTTACCATTATTCGCTGGTTCGATTAATCTGTTAGTAACAGCATCAGCCAATTCTGGTAACGTATTGAAAAATCCGGGTTCACTTGCGGCAACATTGGCTATGTTCCTACTACCAATTTTTGCTGTTGGCGCCTACTTTACCGGTATGGATACACTCACGGGGACCGATAAGATGCTGACTATGTCTACTACTATTGATGATGGCTTCATGTTTACAGTTGGTGGCTTAATGATGCTATCAGCGATATTTTCTTCATATCCACTCGCTGCTGGCAAGAAACTTGCAGATTCATCAAGAGGCAGTATGGCGGCCTGGTTCATGATGTTTGGAGGATTAGCCGCAACCATAACTATGTTGATTGGTGATTTTACCCAAAAGGCGGTGCTTGATTCAGGTATTGAGGATGCAGTAGCTTCTACAGCAGGATTTTACCTTACTGCTGCAGCTATGTTCTACCTCGTAACCATTGCAGTTGTATTAGCAACTCTTGTGCTAATCAGAACAGGAACCTCAGCACAGAAGTTGAAAGAAGTTGCATCAGCCGAATCTGATGTTAAAACCTACACTCTCGTTGGGGGCACGACTACGACCATACAGCAACTAATCGGTAGAGGTGTTGGCGTTAACACAACCCTTGTCGTTGGCGAATCTGTTGACGATGAGGGAGGTTCGACCGTAATTGCGGTATCTGCTTCGTTATACAACGATGAGATAACGGAATTCCCTGAAGAAGAAGGTGAAGCTGTCGAAGAAGTAGATGAACACGTGCCTGATAAGCAATTAGTGATGCTGGTAGATTACCTAAAGAAAACCAGTCAATCCGTGTTTGAGTTTTTCAAATCAATCGACCTTGATGATTCAGGGAGTATCGATGGCTTTGAGTTCCAACAAGCACTAATCAGTAGCGATGTTGGAGAATATCCCCCATGGGAGTTGGAGGGATTGCTGTCAGCGATAGATCTGGACAGTGATGGCAAAATCAACCTTCCAGAATTAGATATTGCGCTTGCGCAGATTGCTGCTAAATACGCTCCCACAGAACAAGAGGCGTCTCTGGAGGAGCCACCATCTGAGGAGGAAGCAGATGAGGAAACAAAGGACGCAGTATCAACTACTTACACTAAGTCCACGCTGGCCAAATTAAAGAAAGCCGAACTGATTGAAATTGCCAAAACTCTCGGAGTATCTACATCAGGTACTAAGAGCGACCTAACCTCCGCAATCCTAAGTGCTTGACGGGAGATTGAGTATGAAAATTGGTCTAGTCGGTAAACCCAATGTCGGCAAATCCACGTTCTTTGCCTCTGCAACACTGGCGAAGGTCGACATTGCGAATTATCCATTCTGTACTATTGAACCGAACGTTGGCGTCGCGTTTATCGCTGCAAGATTAGATTGTCCGTGCAAGGAATTACGCGAAAAATTACAGGCGGATGGCAGGTTGGGTCCGATAGACCAAAACGACCCACGTAAGGGTAGTATTTGTCAACCAAGGACTGGAAACTGCACCGCATTTAAACGGCTCGTTCCATGCTATTTGGTTGATGTTGCGGGATTGGTTCCTGGCGCTAGCGAGGGTAAGGGTAGAGGAAATGCCTTCCTCGCTGATTTATCAAATTGTGATGCACTTATCCAAGTAGTTGATGCAGCGGCTACAACAGATATTGAAGGCAATCCAACCTCGCAGGTAACCGATCTTAACGCTGCGGCCCAATCGATTCAGCAAGAGATAGACTTCCTCAGTCTTGAGTTAGATAATTGGATATTGGGATTGTTAGAAGACAGTTGGTCACGCGGGGTGAGAAGAGTTCAGTCAGAAGGTGAAAAAGGCATATTGAACTTCTTACATGAAAAATTATCAGGTTTGGGTTCGTCCTTGGTGTTGGTAACTAGAGGATATGAACAATTCAAAAATCAGTATGATGATTCTACACCTCCGTGGGATTGGAGTCGAGAAATTTTGCAATTATTAGCTCAGAACCTTCGGCGTGAATTATTCCCCATCCATATAGCGGCCAATAAAGCAGATCTTGCAATCGATGGTGTGCTGGATTTAGTGGCTGCTAACGGCATAGTAGTTGCTTGCATGGCGGATATGGAGTTAGGCTTACGGAGAGCTTCGGCAGCGGGTATGATAGACTATCAAATCGGTTCGGACGGGTTTGTTATTACGGATGACAGTACTCTGTCCACTAAACAGTTAGATGCGTTAAACAAAATGCAGACGAAGTTGTCTGCTGTGGGATCGACGGGAGTCGCCAAAGTCATCGATCAGGTGCTGTTTGATGAATTAAATCACATAGTAGTCTATCCAGTGCAAGACGAGGGGCAATGGACTGATGGGGATGGCAAGATTCTGCCAGATGCTTTCGTAGTACCTAAAGGTATAACTGCCAAACCACTAGCTTACAAAGTTCATAGTGACCTTGGAGATGGATTCATCAAAGGTGTCGATGGTCGATCAAGGCGAGCAGTTGGTGCGGATTACGAACTAATGAACGGTGACGTTTTGAAAATTCACTCAAGGTAATTAATGCCCTTTTGGTCGCTCATATTCGGGTGTTAGCCTTGCCATATTACCAGCAAAGTGTGCGCTTCTAAGGAAGAACCATGCTGGGGCAAATAAGGTTAGCCCAATTAAAACGAGTAGGAAGTATAGCCCCCATGGGTCGACAGAACTGATGTACATTCCCCAAAGCGTCCATAATACAGGAATGTATAGAAACATACTGTATCTTCTAGCGACTAATGATAGTCTTGCATTACGCAATTTTTCACTGTATAGATTTCCAATTTCATCCTCAGTAGCAATTTTCATTTCTACTGCGCAACGGATGCAAACTTGGGCCCGCGGTCCATTGCCGTGAATAAATTGATCCCGAGTAAAAGTCCCCAGGCAATACCTACAAGTCGGCATTAACTCCCCTCGAGTAGACCTAGATTGTCTTGATTCTTCAAGCATCCGATTTTAGGGCCAAAAATGCTTTAATTATTTCAATTCCATTCTCTGAACCTATGGATTCAGGGTGGAATTGGACGCTATGAATTGGCTGATATTTGTGCCGCAATCCCATGATTGACCCATGTTCATCAAAACTATTTGTTGAAAATTGTCCAGACCCGATACCGGATATTACTAGTGAATTATATCTGACATATAGTCGGTTAACCTTGTCGGCACTGAATAGCCCGGAGCCGTCATTTTGGCAGAAGACCGGTGTGCCGTGGATTGCCCCATTCGGATCTTGAAGCAAATCATAACCATCCGCAACACCAATCGCCTGATGGCCTAAACAGATACCGAGTAGTGGAATGTCCAATTCCCCAGTTATCGCTAATTTTGCTATGGCCATTGTTAATTTCGAATCTTCAGGAACACCCGGACCGGGACCTAATATGATATGAGATGGGCGGTTATCCTGTAGTAACTTGGTCAAATTTGCAGCCATTGCATAATGCTCGGAGATTTTATCCCTACCATTAACAATACACACTTCGTAACCGAGACCTGCTACCACATTTGCGATATTTAGGGTAAAAGAGTCAAGGTTGTCGATAATCAGTACAGTATTGGTAATTCCGCCCTCATCCTCAGGATTAGTGATGATTTTTATCCCACCACAATGGGTGAAATTAAATTGATTTTCTATTAGTAATTCAGTCACATCCAGGGGTCCACTATTTGTTAAATTAAACTCTGGCTCAAGCCAACCGCAGGCTTTTCGAATCGCTTGCGACTTCCATGCAGCTTCAGCCACTTCCATCTCGGGTAGTGAACGAATAGTGATGCCACCGCCTGCTCCAACGACTCCGGACCAAGACCTGCCGCGTTTATGAGCTTCTAAGGTGCGGATCAAAATATTCCATGAACAGTCATTGGTAAATGGGTCGAACCAACCAACCGTGCCAGTCCAAAATGACCTATTGGTGGCTTCGATTTGGTCTATTGCTGCACTTACCATGGTTCTTGGGCAGCCAGTTATACTACCTCCAGGAAAAATAGCATCAAGTGCATCATTACTTGTGTATTCAATTGATAATTTACCCGTAATATGAGACACTAGATGATGTACGTTAGCGTATGATTCCACATCAAACCGTGAAACATTGACCGTTCCTACATCAGAAATTTTGGTCAAATCATTGCGCATCAAATCAACTAACATGCGATGTTCAGAACGTTCTTTCACATCAGTGATCATTGATTCAATCATTGCAGCATCTGCAGATTTATCCGCGCCTCGTGTAACAGTTCCCTTGATAGGGGCGGTGAACAAAACACCATCATCACATCTTAAGAGTGTTTCAGGTGATGACGAAACAATGGCTAGACCTAAATCAACCGCTTCAATATATGCCGAGAATGGTGCAGGGTTTGCCACCGTCAATCGATGAAATATATCTAGTGGGTGTTCAACTAGTTCGCCCCGCCAAAACCGGCCGAAATTAATCTGGTAAAACATACCCTTAGCAATAGAGTTAGTAATTTGACCGATGATATCTAGGTGCTGTTGATCGTTAATTGATGAGCTTTCGGGACTTTTATTTTCAGGTTGTTCAGATAACTCTAGCTCAATTTCTTGATTATCTGAAAGTATTGAACTGACTGATTCAGTCCAAACTTCATTGAACCCAAACACACTGAAATTGTCTGTTGCATTGTTGTGGATGATAAAATCTTCAACTAACCACAGTACAGCAAGCACCGTATTATCCTCCGGTTTGTTTGTCAAAGTTATCGGCTGTGTCCATTGAATCATATCGTAAGCAATTGATCCGGCCCAGAATGCTCCTTTTGGTAGGCCCGTGCTTTCTGTTTGGAATTTTAATTCCGGCGTAATATGCTTCAATCTGTTCAATAGGTCGCCCAGTCCAGTAGCAGAAATTATGTTTGAGTGATACCAACAACCATGTTTCCATTCTTCAACTTCAGCGGTTAGAACTGGTTTTTCTTCCAATAATTCGAGTTTTCCCTCCAGTGCATTGTTGGTTTTAGTAGTCGGCATTTCTTCTGGTTGTCTTATGACAATTCTCATATTTGTTGGTCCGCATAAAATAGAATTTTGAGCGAGATGGCTAGTCGGCCCGCCCGATTTTAGCATTACTAAATCAGGCGAACCAAACTTAACCGCTCTTAGACCAAGTAGCCCGGCATCGGTGAGCAAAGACGCAAGAGCGTTCACACCACCTAATCTTACTCCTCGCACAAATCAGTCCAATTATTAATGTTAGAATAATGTTGAGCGAGGTATGCAAGGAGTTTGGGCCAGATAGTCGATTGATGTTGTCCGATTTTTTCTCCATCAATGGTAAGAATGTTACAAGCACCTATACCAACACCTACTGCTACCAACTCTGCACAGCGAGCAACTAGGCGCTCGTTCAACCTTGCGTAGTTTACCGGTATGCCTAATGCTCGTAATCTAGGTACAAGCACACTAAGAGTAATGCCTTCAACAGCTTGTGGACTATTGCTGATATATGCTACACCGTCTTCGTCGATTACCATCACGCTTGCCCTGTCTCCATCAATGATACAGTACTCATCGATTAGGAGGGCAATGTCCGCACCATTTTGTTCAGCAATTGATTTTGCTTGATGATACGGCTGCCAGTCGCCATGTTTAGTTCCAGTTGTATCTCCTAACCATTTTTTCAGTGGCATGGTTATCGCGTGCATATTACAATTCCTGAGCTTGGGCAGAGGCCTTGGATTAAGCTTAATTTCATCGTTTTCAGAGTCATATGTTATATTTAGTAACTGAAGTTCTTCGAGGGGATTATTTCCTATGCGGTTGATTTGATTGGATAGAGTTGCTGTAAAGTCATTCGGCAAATCAATTCTAAGCCTCTCAGCGTGGCTTTTCAGTCTTTTTAGCTGCAGATCAAAGTCAGCAATACTGGTTTTACCATTCCACAAAACAGTCGTGAACACGGCACTTCTAGGCCCATTAGCCATCTCAAAACCTCACAATAAGTCGTCAAGGAACGATGTGTCTATATTTGGCTTTGGAGATTCTTTATCGTCATTTAACTCGTTCAGCAATGCTTTGTTTTGAGGCTGGAGGACCGGTTGTTGCGGTTGATAGGTTGGGCGCTGATAGTTCTGATTATTGTCAATTCTCTGCGCTGCAGCGTATATGTCATTTTCAACCTGTGGAGAAATTTGTGGTGGCGGGGCTACTGGAGCAACCGCACCAAAACCAGGTGCATCATCCCACCCTAAATCATCTTGAATGCCCCATGTAGCCTCTTGGAGCTCCCAGTTTTTGCTGCGCATTCGTTTATTATTTCGAGTTCTGACTATCGCCACCAGCAAGAACAATGCGACTAACAGTAAGCCGGCTGCTAGTAAGTTAGGGGTTGTCAGCAGTGCTGTGAAATCGGTATTTTCTTCATCGCCAAGGTTAGAGTCAGAGCCTGATTGAGCCGGTGGTAAAACTTCAACTGGCAGAACCTCAAGCCTAGTTCTGTCATCATCGAATGGCGAAACTGCAACATACCAAGTAGTCAAATTATCCAATTGACCAAAGTTGTCGCTGGTAATTAGGAAGTTGGTTGATGCTCTAACTTCGCCGATTTCGGTATAGTCAGTTATCTTGGTGAGCCCCTCGTCAGAAATGTAGATTCTATAGCCACGAATTTCGCCGGAATTCACACCGCTCCAAGTCACCAAAATACCATCAGTATTCCAATTGGCCCGTAATTCCTCAACTGGAGTCATGTAATCCCCCGAATCGTCAAATCCATCATCAACCGCTTGGCTCGAAACAACAGCCAAGTCATCCAAATATGCATTACCTGAGGTATCGATAGCAACTACTGCAACCCATATTTCCATACCAGGTAAAACAGGCAAGTCTCCCATTACCTCCTTTATCACCACAGGGAGTTCGGGGGTTCTGTCTAGGGTTGCTATTGGAATACTTGGTCCACCGCTACCGGGGGCAACACTGGAGAAATTATTAGATGAGGCGTATACCTGATATTCCCCGATATCGCTTGCCTGACTAAGTTCAAACGTTAACAAAAGAGCACTACCATCGTCATTTGGCCGGTCAGATAAGTCTAGGTCAGTCAGTCTTTCAGGTGGTTCTGTATCGGCTAGATTATTGATTGGGATTACGCTTGCTTGGGGCAACGTTGTCAGGTGAACATTGCCTTTGATGTCGTGCACTGTTACCGTTACGAATAACTCAATATCAGGTTGGATTAATTGTGGGGTTGCCATCGTTATATCCATTATGCCTAATGGTGGACTATACAAAGCAGTAGAAATGGTCAACTCTATTGGGTTTCTATCCTCATCAATCCACTGCTTGTTGATCATCAAACATCCGCATTTGTCGGGATCATCACCGAATGCTGCCCATGCAGCGCTCAAATCAGTTACCGGTTGGTCAGCGACCCAGACGATATAGTGCGAGAAATCATCTGCTGTGGAAATTGTCCAAACAACTTCAATGGCAGTACCATCGTCATCAGGACGATCGAATGCGTTGACAGAGGTAATCCGGTCGGGTGTTCCACCACTGCCGATTGAATTTCTCAATGGCGTTGCTGAGACTACGTCAACGTCAATTAGGTCAACATTTAGCCAGTCGTCATAAGCGACTACTGCAAGCAAGTATGGTTGGCCATCAGTCAAACTCAATCCATCGACTTCATCGACGATAGCACTAGTTGTGCCGCAGTCATCAATAATTAGGGCCCGAGAAAACCCGTTTTCCGGTAGTGACTGTATGACAGTGATGGAAGGTAAACCATCATCTAATTTCATCCACACTGCGTAGAAGGTACAATCGTCTGCTTTACTCTCATCCCAGGAGACGGTGATTCTTCCTCCATCGTCATCTGGCGTATCTATTGCGGTGACATTTTCTAGTTTTGGTGGTGCAGTAAGGTCATTGAGTCCTCCAGTCGGCACTACAGGACCAATGACAAATGGATTCATCACATCTTCTTGATCTGTAAGGTCAACACAGGTTAAGCCAATCCAGTAAGGTCTTCCAGCATTCAATTGAATGATTGATGTATTGCCCTCAGTTGGCGGTAATTCTACTTCCGGAGTTAATCCTAACACATCACTAAATTCAACAGTTGAAGCGTAAATCTTTGTGCTCTTGAGGTCTATTGAGGTACATCTAGCCCACTCAATTTCTAAATCTCCATCTTCCCCGCCTTCATGCGGCCCAGCCTTAGCCCATATTGGTGATAATGGCACCTCATTGGTCGGCGATGCGGGGCCGATCTGCGGAGATGGGGTGCCGAGTCTACCGTCATCATACTCTACGATAACAAGTGCGTAGTAATCAACGCCATCAATCAATGGTTGTCCGTTTGATGTTGTTATATCGCTTTGAAGCCGACTGTGTAGGGAAATAGCTTTGTCAATTGTTCGTCCGACTAAATCATCAGTTGTAATGCTGCCAAATGGCCCTTCATTGAGATAGATAAGATAGCGAGAAAAGTCGTCATCGTGAACCAAAGTCCACGAGGCACTCAGTGTGCCTCCGCCATCATCTGGACGATCGATTAGACTAATCATCTCCACAGGGGTTTCTAACTTGATGTAATCATACGTTATTCGGGCCTCAAGTGATCCGTTTGACGGTGCTCGGAGATTTATCTGAACATACTTAGTGCCATTAATTTGAACTGCATTATCCACTGCAGACTGCAGAGTATTTGCTAGTTGTGGGTCGTCTGATAAATTCAATGTCACCGCATATTTTAGGCTGTTTGACTTTGCCCAAGTGGCAGCGCCACTAACTGGTGAGGTAAAGGCCAGCGGGATGCCTTGGAATAGGATATTGTGAATTCCAGCTGTGCCTGTATTTTGATCGAGAATAATCGGATTATCGAGGGTAGCAAGTTGAATTTGAATACCTGGATGGGTTAGATTCGTGATATCTTGATTGATTAGATTGAAACCCATATTCAATGGGTCTGCCCGTCTTAATTCGAATCTTTCAAGCGGGGTCCATTGCGGATTGTTCATCCAGCCAAACAAACCATCATCGTCGGTAGTTATCCATAAGTAATCTTGAGAAATCGAGCCACTAGTAATCGAGACATCTGGAATGACGAACACCTTTGCTACCGAATGGGATGGTGTAGTAGCGTCAATTATTGTAATAATATCTCTACCGATTGCGAGTAAATTATCGCCATTACTAACCAGTTTTTCTACCGGCCAACTTGGAATTTGGAAGGCTGCTGAACCATCCTCAAATTGTGCTGTGATCCCATTCCAATGTGTCATTGGGCCAACATCTGTGGCAATATGCAAACCCCACCAATCACTCGCTAGTGCTGTTACAGTATTGGAGGGTAATTGGTCAAATCGATGGGTTTGAGTGACTAATCCAGAAGTTCCATCAACACTAGTAATTCCGGGCCTCTCACTACCTGCACCGTCATGACTGACATGGATTTGCGTATTGCCCGAACCATCGGTTGTTTTGACTAAGCCCCAAGACGAAGTCCCAAGCATACCATTGGCGCTTGTGAGCACATTTACTGAGTTGGTGGAAGTATCCATCTTGGCCAGTCCCAGTGGAGTAGACGCCCACAAATTTGGCGAGTCGAACAATAAATCCTGCACTAAATTTGACGGCATTCCATCGGTAGTAGTTATCGGGTTTATCCAGTCATTTGTCTGCAGCGACCATCGACCGACTCCACCGTTGGTGGCGATGTAAACCACATCAGCAGATGCCTCAATTGCATTGACAATATTGGATGGCAATCCGGCAAGTAACTTGCCGTTACCAAAACTATTGCTGACAGTATTGTAAATTTGTACACCGGCTGACGAGCCAGAGTTACCCTGTAAACCAATTATTAGGTCGGTTCCGACTAATTTTATCCCGTCCATGTTGTTGTGTAGCGCACCGTTAATTGGAGTTAGTATTGCTGAAACGGTGTCTAACATCATTAGCCCAGTTGGTGATGTAGCAATGTATAGGTCAGTTCCAACCAGTTCCAAATCCTTGGCTTGAGAGTTAGCCGGTAAAGTCCAGCCTTGTTGCCAAATAATGGTTCCGTCAGCTTGTCTTTCGCCTTGAAGAATACCGGCACCTGTTGATTGACCAAAGCCAACATTCTCACCGATGGTTGTTACCCAAACGTGAGTTGCATTACCTGTCATAGTTGTTACTTGGCCACTGACGAGACCGGGCAGTGTTTGAATTGTAGTCTGACCAAAGTTGTCTAAATGGTCTACGCGACTGTAACCAGATGAGCCACCAGCTTGGCCCAATAACCAGCCAGTGCCAGACCATTGGAACGAAGTAACTGAAGAGCCTTCAGCATTGGAATTTACTTGACTGGTTATTGCTCCACTGGTGGTTATGATTGAGTAACCACCGCCAATCACATTTGGTCCAGATTGTCCAAGTCCATGACCAATAATTAATTCGCCGCTGGCGTAATCAATAGCGTCCCACCACACTCTGTCGCTTGGTAGGTTGTGGGTTTGAGTGGTTATATCAGCCAAAAATAGGCCTGAATTCATGCTGTATTTTCTGATTGGCTCATCATCCTCATAGAAGGTGACATAAAGTGTGTCTGTTGAATCATCGCAAGCAACTCCAGAGACTTCTCCTTGACCAAGCGAGGCTTGAGTGAGAGTATTTACAATCGTACTGGTGGCAAGGTCTAATTGTTCAATGCCGCCGTTTGAGTTGTATATGCCGACATTGAGCAGTCCGCCACACAAGGACATAGTAATTGGATAGCCAGTTTGAATGCCGTTTTGTCCACCTTGAGTAAACACATTCCAGTTCGTACCGTCCCAGTGAGAGATTGCCCCACCTCGGAATCCCTGCCAGCTTTGACCGTCCCCGCCACCCAATACTAGGTTCACACCATCCGTCCATATTTCGTAGATTTCACTGCCTGAGTTGCTGGGCAGTCCATTATTTTCCTGCCATGTGGAGAGCCATGCATTATTTGCCCGGTCGAATCTTGCGACACCATCCTCAGTGGCGAACAGCACCTCGTTATCATATTCGACAATCTCGCGAATCGGGAAATCTAAGCCATCATCATCATCCCAGGAATCAACAAAGTTTCCGGCAGAGTCATAGAGATCAAGGCGGAGTTCACCCCAAGATACCCACATGTCTCCGTTGGTTGCCTCGTAGGCGGTAACTCGGTCAACCTGTCCACTGGGCTCGATATTTTCGCCCCATGTGTCGTTAGCGATATCCCACTGTGCAATACCCCCTTGGCCATCATAATAATCTGGAAAGCCGTCGTTGGAGGCAACACTAGCCATAATTATTCCATCAACTAATCCAATACCCCACGCACGGCCGCTGTTGTCGTCTAATTGAATCCCAGCATCGACATTGGATAACTCTTGGAAATTTGCCACATCGATACGATAAACGCTGTTACTATCGTCGCCTTGGTGATAATACATCACATCGTTGTAAATGACCATTTGATAGGGTTCGCCATTGCCTAAGTATAGGTCGTTTGATTTTTCGATGTCGTATACCTCAGCACCAGTCGTTACGTCGATTAATTGGAACCCATCCTCACCGCCAATCCATAATTGATTTGGGTTAATATCAGCGACTAGCCCCGTAACATCCTGATTACCGGGGTCAAGTATTGCGTTGCCAGACGGAGAGTTACTATATTCAGTCCAAGTCGGTAACCAAGAGTTGGTTGAAATTTCATATCTTGCTATCCCGATCCCATTTAATCCGATATATGCCACATCTCCGATAACTTCGATTGGGGCATTGTCAGTGTCTTCACCAGCTTCCCAAGTATCGACGACGTCAAACGGATTAGTCGTTAAAATCCCCACGCCATCGTTGGTTCCTCCGTAGACTCTAGTTCCATCAGTTCCTACGGATTGTGTTTCCCAATCCGGCATCCCATCATTTGCATTGATGCAGTCATCGACTTGTACTGTGCTGGTTGGATACTTGCAGACTCCTCTATCGGTTCCGACATAAATATCACTGCCGAGAAGGACAAAGTCGAAGAATGTGTCAGGATTAGTAACCCAACTTCCTCCTCGACCTTGAAAGTTTATTGCTTGAGTGCCATCCCATTTCACCGCACCATCTTCCCCGCCGATATATAGGTGTGAGCCATCCGAAATCATGGCATAAACAACATCTGAGGGCAGGATGTCAAGATTAGAATTGCTACCACCCGAATCGGTAAGTGGTAGTAAAATCTCGCCGGTAACTAGGTCCTTTCTAACTACGCCGTATCCGGGCAGCCCCATATGTAATATGTCATCAAAAACGGCTAACGGTACATCTTCAGCATTGTTTATTCCGGTTGAGCCCCACGGTGCGAGGAAGGTATCATTAGCCATATCAAATCGCGCCAGCCCGATATCGAGTGTTGCAATGTAGGCGATGTTACCGTAGGTAACAACATCTGTTAGTCCACTACTAGTCAATTGATTTGAGGAGTCGTAAACGGATACAGAATTAGTGACGGTATCTAGGACTGATATTGCAGTGTTTGAGTTAATGGTTATCAGGTTGTTTCCACTAACCGCTATGCGCTGTACTGAATCTGATGCTAATCCATCGGTGACTCCCCAAGACTGCAGAATAGTTCCGTTATCGTTCATCTTGTGGACACCTGTTGTGTCTCCGGCAAGATATAGATAAGTGCCGTCCGTAATTATCTGGTTGATGTCATCTCCAATCAGTTTAGGAACTAACCATCTAGATTGTTGCGTGTCAAACCGGTTCATTATTCCATCAGCAGCTACATACAGGACTCCATTTAGTTCAACAGCATCATCCATGTCTGCTGATGTTGGGCCGCTGGCTAACAGCATGTTCCCTTGGTATTGTGGATTTGCTGCGGTATCCAGAAGCGCAAAATCGCCCCCTCCGTCACTGACCAACAACAATTCACTGGAAGGTGCACGAGGTCCAATGCTTGGCCAGATCAGTAATTTCTCACCATCATTGACCAAACCGAAGTCTTGAAGATTGTAAGTTTGCAAAAATACTCCGTTTTGAGTGTTGTATGTCTGCACAGCATTGCCGTTCAAAATAGTCAAAATGCCGTTAGATACCGCAATGTCAGCAACAGAATTTGCAGTTAACCAGTTATTATCGTTCCAAGTCGAAAGCCAGAATCCGGTATTCCAATCATACCTTGCGAGACCTGCATCATCTGATGCTAGCAGGAGTTGGTTTCCAGATTGATAAAATGCAGTAACTGTGTCGCTGTGAAGATTATTAGCAGTGGTCCAAGTGGGTAATTGAGAATTGCTATTCATATCCCAACGAACCACGCCTTCGTCTTCGAATGAAAAATAGAGGATACTGTTTACTTCAATGATGTCAAGTGCGGCTCCATCGGTTGACTTTGTTAGTGCATCAGACCATGAGTTGCCGTCGAAAACTGAAATTCGTTCAGCGTTTGCAGCATATACTAGACCATCACTACCGATAACAAATTGCTCGTATTGCACAGGTTCAGGAGCAGAATCGACAGAGTTTGTAATTGAGTCTGGCAGTCCAGGTTGAATTGACGTATCTAGCAAGGAAATGGCGTGGAAATAATCATCATCGGTTAGTATGTGAAGAACTAAGTTAGTGGTATCAATGGTCAATTCTACTATACGGTTTGTGTTATCAAATTCAATAATATCAATTATTTTTGGGTCGTTATTGTAATCGATGATTAGGATTGAATTTCCGATAGCGAGGTACATCCGACCATCAACAAAATGTATTGCATAGTCACCAATTTCTAAGCTGACTGGTTCGAATGTAACAGCCGGATCAACAGGGGCTAATGCCTCAATAATCAATTCATTAATTTCTGCCCCGGAGGGTAAGGTCCAGTAGGCCCCGGATTCACTATTAGGGGCCAATCTTCCTGAGTGAGGGTTCGGACTGGTAAATGAGTCACTGGAACCGAGAATGCCTAGGCCTTGCCAGTCAAACAAATTGATACCGACATCGCTTGCGGTGATTACAGGTTCTTCGATGGTCAATCCACTGCTCCCGTTAACCCTCACTTCCATAGTTACATTGGACAGTAGAGCTCCTGGAGCGAACTCAAGACCCCAATTTGCATTTGCCGAAAGGCCGATGTCTGGATTGGCGCCAACGGCATCTAATTGCACCCAACCAGTGTCATTACTGGCTTGTTTTGGCCACACAGTTTCATTATCGGTTAGATGAGCTGATACAGGCGCTATTAGCATCATCGGACTCAATGAGGTTACAACCATAAGCATAGTTAGCAGTATGGCTTTGCGTCCTCTACGCAACGCACTAGTAGCACTTGCCACACTGTTCATGACCATATTGGCGCGTCTTTCACTATTTGAACGCGGCCCTCGCTCGTTCAGTAAAGTATCATCAAATCGGCACTGTAGTGCAGCCTAACAAATCACTACATAGCCAATGTAATCGCCCCAAACAATCAAACATCGAATGGAGTTTCGTGGTCTTGGAAGTGACTACTTTGGAAGACCGTAGGGAGCGACAACTGAAAAAAGAGGCTCTTGAATATCACGAAGCACAGCCCCACGGTAAAATCAAGGTTGTGCCGACAAAACCACATTCAACTGCCCATGAACTTAGCCTAGCATATTCTCCCGGAGTAGCTTACCCCTGTCTAGAAATTGCTGAACGTCCTGAATTAGCATACAAATATACCTCCAAGGCAAATCTTGTCGCAGTAATATCGAACGGGACTGCGGTATTGGGGCTTGGTAATATTGGTCCATTGGCCAGTAAACCAGTTATGGAGGGCAAGGGGTTATTATTGAAAACCTTCGCTGATATCGATGTATTTGACATCGAGGTTGATACTGAGGATTCGGAGTCGTTTATCCAAACTGTTGTCAATATTTCAAAGACTTTTGGCGGCATTAACTTAGAGGATATCAAGGCTCCAGAATGTTTCGAAATAGAGCGCAGAATCGCAGCAGAGACCGATATTCCAGTAATGCATGACGATCAACATGGAACTGCAATAATTTCGGGTGCTGCGTTGATTAATGCCTTAGAATTACAAGAAAAGGAACTATCAAAAGTGAAAGTTGTGGTCATTGGTGCAGGTGCATCGGCAATTGCATGCGCAAATCATTATGTTGCATTGGGAGTTACCAGAGAAAATATCAAGATGGTAGATAGCAGAGGAGTTCTCACTAAACAACGACTGATGAATGATGAATTAAATGAGTATAAGGCTGACTTTGCTCACGACATCGCTGAAAGTGATTTAGCAGGTGCTTTGGAAGGTGCAGATGTATTACTCGGCCTATCTAAAGGAGGCTTAGTCACTACTGAGATGGTGAAATCTATGGCCCCTAAGCCAGTAATATTCGCACTCGCCAACCCAACACCGGAAATCACTCCAGAAGAGGTCTCTAAAGTAAGGAGTGATGCAATTATGGCCACCGGGAGATCGGATTACCCTAATCAGGTGAACAACGTTCTAGGTTTCCCCTACATCTTCCGTGGGGCTCTAGATGTAAGGGCGACAGACATCACACAAAATATGAAAATGGCGGCTACTAAAGCCCTAGCACAACTTGCCAAAGAACCGGTGCCTGATTATATCTCCGAGGCTTATGATGGGGCGACAATGCAGTTTGGTCCGGAGTATATTATTCCTAAGCCATTTGATCGAAGGGTGCTGATTTGGGAGGCGTCGGCGGTCGCCCAAGCGGCAGTCGACGAAGGAATAACGCAAGTAACCAAGGCAGATTTTTCCATCACTAAGTATCGGGAAGAGCTGGAGTCTAGGCTAGGCCTATCATACTCAATTATGCGTCATATGATAAATCAGGTCCGAGGAAGAGGGAAGAGAATAGTCTTTCCAGAAGGTGATAATGAGAAGGTTATCAGAGCTGCAGCTCAACTTGTTGAGCAGCGAATTTGCCATCCAATTCTGCTTGGCTCAAAAGCAAGAATAGACCAGATGGCTGAGGAATTAAATCTAAACTTTGCTTACGATGTATTTGACCCAAGATATGATGAAAGAAGAAAATTGGTCTATGCACCTGCTCTATTTAAGCGAAGAATGCGCAAAGGTATGACTTTAGAGGATGCAGAAAGGCTGCTCAAGAGTCGGCCATATTTTGCCAGTCAGATGGTCGCAAGTGGCGATGCAGATGGCTTTGTGGGTGGTGTGAGTCGAAATTATGCCGATGTCTTGCGACCAACTATCGAAGTTATTGGTTCTGATTCGTCGGCACATTGTGTAATCGGATGTTATATGGTAAATGTCAAAGGCAAGACGATATTTTTGGCCGATGCTACCGTGAATGTCTACCCGGACAGTCCAACCTTGGCGGAGATTGCCATACAGACAGCAAAAATTGCTCGCCGGTTTGGTGTTAACCCAAAGGTTGCAATGTTATCATTTTCCAATTTTGGTAGTACTAGAGCGCAACGGTCAACTCGGATAGAAGAGGCTATTGAAATAGCAAAAGAGATTGACCCAACTCTGGTAATTGATGGCCCCATGCAAGCAGATACGGCATTAAACCCAGCAGTCCAAGGCGATTACCCGTTCATGAATTTCAGCGGCCCAGCTAATGTTTTAGTGTTACCAAATTTGGCTGCTGCCAATATTGCATACAAGCTACTAGAGGAGTTGGGTGGTGCTGAAATGACGGGGCCAATTCTTGAGGGTATGGATAAACCAGTCCAGTTGGTAGCTCGCTCCGATGGTGTTAGGCACATAGTCAACATGGCAACAATTTGTGCAGCAGATGCGATTAGACAAGATTCCTACTGGGAAACATTGGCGGCAAATCCAGATACTGAGTAAACGCGTCAGAACATTATTTCTAATTCTCCAACTGGTTCTACTAAACAGGTGTAAGCTGAATAACCAAACTCCGAGTAGCGTTTTTTGCCCCAAAATAGTCTTTTAGCAATGTCAATCAATGGCCAAATCAAATTTAATTTTAACTCTGTCACTATGGTTTTGTTGATTTTTTTATTTCGATACATATCAAATTTTAGCATTTCTTTGTTAACTTTAGTTTTAAAATCATTTTTTATTTCGAATCCCTCAGATTTTAACAGATACCTGAATGTAGATGGAGTGTATACGTTGATATGACCAAAAGAGTGTAACTCTTTGTAATACTTATCGACATAAATCACATGGTCAAGCGGTACTTCAAAAAGCTGCGATTTACTGACCCGTTTGATCTCACGCAGCAGTAAGCGAGGATGTTCGACATGTTCGATGACATGGGTGCAATAAACCAAATCGAAATATTTGTCTGGAAAAGGAATAGAGTAACCATCAAATCTCTTCACTTCTCGTAATTTAGTCAGATTCAAACCCTCAATCTTCTCGATACCACTGCTTGAAATTTCTATGGCATACAGATTTTGGCAAAAATCACTACTGTCGAGATATTTCAGGACGCTACCCTCACCAGCACCACAATCAAGGACATTCTGATAGTGCTTGCCTTCAGTTACATCAAAGATATTTTGACTTTTATATCTTGCACCTAGATCTCTCCATTCGATAATTGAATCATTGTAAAAATCGTCATAATCCGCAACAATGGAACTCTGCCTATCGGAATCATCGGTGCTCAAAATTCCCACCCTACGAACAATTGTGAGGCCGAAATAATAGTAAAAAAATATTCTTCAAGAGGTTGGCTGCTCTAATTGTGGCTGGACACCATTTTCATAAGTTATTACGGGCCTGCGCGGGCGCCAAAAAGCCCCAGTAACAAAACCAACGCATAACCCTCCAAAGAGAAGGTTTACCCAACCCTCAAAGACATAACCACCTAAACCCCTGAACCATGGTATCGCAAATGATGGAATGACACCGAGCATGGTAGTCCAGAATAATTCGGAGCGAATATTAGCACCATAGTCAGCGCTCTTTGGTACTATTCTAGGGCTACCTTGGCGAATGGGCGTGACAACTAAACGGACGGATAATCCGGCGTTCTCTCGGTCCATAGGAGCGCTTGATAATGCGTATATTGCTGGGTTTTTTGGGTGAATCTCCATTGTTGCCGTGTGCCACTGCATTGGACCGCGCCCTTCGAACCTGCGTGGCCTTCCGTCCATCATGGCGCCGCGGTAGTTCGATGACACAGCATCTGCTAAGATCTCCTTCATACCAGTTTGCAAAATAATTTGTTCGCAGTTTCTAGCATGAATCCATTCACTTTGAGTGGGGCATCTAATTTCCCATTGATAATCCGGGTCTAGTTCATGAATAATTTCGTCTAGGTTTTGATTCAATAGTGAGATTATTGCTGACAATCTATCTTGATTCCAAGTCGTTTCATCCCCCGGAGATAACTCGGAGTCAAGGATATCAGACAACTCCTGCAGCGTTAATGGGGCGTTCATGATATAGAAATCAGGGCATTTGACTTCATGTCTCGGCCGTTGACCAGCGTAAATCCATCCGCCTCGGTTTTCGCCGATAAATACCGAATCAGCCTTGACGAACTGAAATTTTAACCCAGCAACAGTGAGCGTATGCATAATTAACCCTAAGCAATTATTTCTTCCATCCTGTTATACCATGCCATTGCATTGGTATGATCGGTCAGCAATGAAAATTGTGGGAAAGGAGATATCGAACGCATATACCCGAAGACTGAGAAATCGACAATATTCGGTTCGCTGCCTCCGAAGTAATTTTCACCATTATGTTCATCGGTAAATTCGGTCAGCAAATCATGCCACAACTGCTTGGGTTTCCGACCGTCTTTTTTGACTCTTTTCTTGGCAATAATCCCCCACATTATCGGGAATCCTGCCCACGCATAGAGTCGTTTTGAGATGAAGCCGAATTTTTCTAATTTAGAGATTCGAGTGGTTGTCTGAAACGCTGAACCTAAGGTGCCATACAGAATAGGTACGGTTGCCTTGGACATTTTAGTATCAGCCCACTCCATCCATTGATTCATTCGGGCTTCATCATCGCTTGTCTGCAATTTTCCATCATTGTAATTTTCATCAATAAATTTCATGATTGGGGTAGAGTCGGTATGATATTGGCCGGATTCGTCAGTAAAAACTGGGACTTTACCCCAGTCTCCAGCAAACGAGACAGCTTTTTTTATCTTCAATCCGTTTACTGAAACATAATCGACATCTAACTTTAGGTATTCAAGAAGACCCCTGACTTTCCAACAAAACGGACAGGTATGCAACATGTGCAATGTCACTTTTGACATGGTTGGACGAGTGGGAAAGCCCATTTCAAACCTTGTCTGGCGAATCTTGTACAGGTTTCCATCCGGTCTTCCAGAATTCTAAGTCATCAAGCCAGTTCAACCACTCGCCATCAGTGCAGGATAGCAGTCTTATTGCTCGACTATCCAGCGCCTCTTTATTGACCGATGAAAGAGAACCGTTTTCCAAGCATTCTTGCCACTCTACCTGCATCTGTCTGATGCGACGCTTTGCTTCTTCTGGGTTGTCAAAATTGCGCTCACACATGTCCCGTAATTCAAGCAACCAGGTCCGACCGTCTTTCGTTATTGGTTCAATTATCCGATTTGATGGCTTTGACTTACCAAATGGCCACCATCCCATGGTATTGCGGCGGACCACTAGTTCTTGAACTTGGTTCAAATGAATAATGGAAATAGGTGAACATTTCAATAGTGTTGTCTTTTTCGGATTTATATGGGAAGAATTACCATTCACATCCATGGTTTACCAAAAGAACAAGCGTACAATATGATGTTGAAAAACTATCAAGCACGTCTGAAGACTAACAATATCAGAGTAGAATATCACGGTAACAAGAAGTCATTGGATACCTATGTGGATGATATTGGTAAAACTGGGAAAATTTTCTTGCTTGATGAGCAGGGTACGCAGTATACGTCCACTGAGTTTGCCGCTTTGGTCAAGGAGTGGGCGATAGGTGATCAAGATATCAATTTAGCAATCGGGCCTGTTGACGGTTGGCATGAGTATAGTAAAGCCCGGAAAAATCATATTTCACTATCGAAATTTACTCTACCTCATGAGCTCGCCGCTGTTGTCTTGACTGAACAGGTTTATCGGGCGACTGAAATAATTAAAGGGACAAAATACCACAGATATTGAGCAAATACTCAAAGACAACCATATTTTCGGCCTTGTGTAGATAGTATGATATTAGCCGAGTCAACAATTGTGTGGATATTATTAATATTCGATACGATAATTGGTGTAGTGCTAATACTCGGGTCTAGAAGTCAACCATTTCCAACCCCAGCTAAACGTTTCGGGACGCTTATGTTAATCATTGCCGGGTTACTGTTTATGGGTCAGTCGGCAGAGAACCCAACTAGTCTTGAGGCGCATTTGGGGATATTATCAGTTATTGGCGCATTCGGCTTGGTGACTGGGATACATCACATGCTGAATACTCGACGAGAGGTTCTTGTTGCTCCAATGGCCGGTTTTATGTTCTGCGTTGGAGTAGCTGGTCTTATTACTCAAACCTGGGAAGATTTGACTCAGTTTGAGCACTGGGCTGGATTTTTGGCTTTGGTGGTTTTAGGAGGCGGACAAACGTGGTTAGTTTTTCGTGGACTACTGATTGGTCGATTACCGTTAGCATGGAGTCAAGCAGGCATGGTTGCATTACACAAAGGCCAATTACATGGGCCACACGGTGCCATAGAGTGCTTTGAAAAAGCTTGGGACGGGGATGAAGAACATCTAAACCCAATGGCTTACTCAGCACTCTACAAAATCACAAAATTTCTTGAATTAGACGATCAAGCAGCACATTGGCAAGGTCTGTTTCTTGAATCTGGTGGTAATAATGCCGTGGCAGTGGAGTGGTTAGATGCCGTCGATGAATGCCTCAAGAAAATGGGCCAGCACACAGAATATCTAAGCGAAGAATAACCTTAATCCAGTAAATTTATCTAATATTTTGCCGAAAAAGCGCAAAATAACCAACGTTTTATTTAGTTAAAGGTATATTTATTTATTGGTAACGATGTATTCTAAAGCCCGTGACTTGACATTTTCGCCGCTGATGATAGCAATTCTTGGCATTTGGTTTCTAGCAAATCTATTATCACAATTAGCCTATATTTCGTCTTACGGTATTCCATATGATGGTATTGTTATGCTTGAATCATTAGGGCCGCTGTATTATGCAATAATTGCCATTGAACTATTCCTATGGATTTGGCTATGCCTTTTTCTGACAATCAAATTTATCAAGCATTTTTCGAATCAAGAAAAACCGAAATCGGACTTGGTTAATCATTGAGATAATCCAAATATTTCAGCCAAATTAATCGATGAATTCAAGACCCTTCTCGCACAACACAATTCGTGTCCGATATGTCTGAATTACCAATTTATTCTGGCCGACCAATGAAGGTTTGCGATTTGTTAGATTTCGAGCAGGCCCTTGGAGATATACCATCAGGGGCAAAAGTCATGACAATTGAAGAAGCCAGGGCTAGTTTGCCAACTGCGCAAGCAATTTTGGTACAGTTACAATCTATCAGTGACAATGCTGCAGACTTAACCAATGAACTTGATATCATTTTGGAGCGTTATGATTCGAATCATAATCACGTTACAGAATTAGCCGATTACTTAGCGACGATGATTCATGAATGGCATCAAGCCGTGGATAAGTTGGAACAAACTGGAGCAAAGATGGCATGCCTAGATCCAGGCAGGCTGGAGTGGTATGGTGTTGTGGACGGGCAACTTGTGTTATACTCTTGGACTCAAGGAGAGGAGGATATTGAATGGTATCACAGCTTGGACTCGAGTTTCTTCGCCCGTAAACCACTCATAGAAGCATGAGTTAGCCACCACTAGGCGGAAGAAAAATGGTTCGAATAAATCGTGTTTACACTGGCACTGGAGACGATGGCACATCATCATTTGTTGATGGCTCAAGGCATCGAAAATCTCACCTAAGGTTCACAGCAGTGGGAACTTGTGATGAGTTGAATTCAATTGTTGGAATCATAAGGCGAGAGTGTTCAATGCTACCAGATCATGCAGATGGGGGGACTAGTTCAACCATCGCTAGGATTAGAAAAATATCGGAAGCAGCCCTAGGTCGCATTCAAAGCGAACTATTCGACCTTGGAGCGGAACTTGCTTGCGACCCCGATAAGTTACCAGATTATATGGTCTTGATAGATCAACAACAGTGTGAATCTTTGATGGATGAAATGGATGCGTGGATTGAACAATTAGAGCCGTTGACCAGTTTTATTCTACCAGCAGGTATCGGCCCAGAGCCAATTATTCATCATGCCAGAACCATCACTAGACGATTGGAAAGAAGTTTGATAGCTATCGAGGACTCTGAAGGAGCCGATTCACTCCGACCAGAAACGAGAATTTACGTTAATCGATTATCCGATTGGTTTTTTGTTTACGCCCGTTGGGTGACTAAGAATCTGGGTGAACAGGAAACCTTGTGGACGCCATTGGGTAAACGTCAGGAGGCAGTCAGCGTATCGTCAATGATTAGGAAATTCTATCAAAACGAACAAGATTTAGATGATCTAGGATAAGCCATGATTATTAGCAAAAATCATTGCTTCTTCAATCACACCTTTAGTTTCAGCATGTGTTGCCATATCTAAGGCTAGTTCCCAATCTAGCCACATGTAGTCTCGGTGCTCTTTGGATAGTTTCACAGTTATCTTTTCAGTGGTTGCAAGATACCAGTAAACCTGCTTTCTAGTTCGCTTCCCTTTGTACTTAAAACTGTAATTTGTTGAGCTTTCAAATCCTTCAATGAACTCGATTTCATGTATGCCGGTCTCTTCGGCTAATTCTCTAGCAGCAGTTGCGTGATTGTCACGATCATTTGCCTCAATATGCCCTTTTGGTAAGTCCCAGTGACCTTGAGGGTACTGCAACAGCAGGATAGTTCCGAAGTTTACTAGAACTACTCCACATGAGGTTTCCATGATGTCCGGATAGTGGCATTAGTCATGATATTTTTTATGAATAAAGTAAGAAACTTATACATTATCGCTATCTCGTTTGGTAAGATGAGCATCAACCGCATACCGCACTTCACCAAAATAATCGCGGATTCAGACTTTGATGGCCTGTGCGGGGCAGCCATCCTCAAGAAATATAACCCCAGCGCGGAAGTAATCTTTTCCCATGCGGCACTAATTCGGAGTGGTAGCGTTGATGAGTTGATTGATTCCGAAACGGCGATTGTGGATTTACCATTCCATGAAAAATGTGGCTGGTATTTAGATCATCACCGGACTAACAAGCCATCGCCGAAGCAATTAGCTGTTTTCACCTCAAATGGAGGCGTTGTTGACTGGCAACCAACACCGTCTGCTGCCCGACTGGTCTATGAAATAATCAAGCCATACTGTGATCTGTCAAATTTTCTTGATCTGATGCCGTTCGTTGATGAACTGGATTCCGGAGGTATAACTCTGCAACAATTTCAGGATGATAATGAATTGATGAGGTTCAGCAGAACTCTATCAAAAACTGAACCTGAGTATATGCAAATGATTGTTGAAATGATGGTTAGCGGCTGTGATATAAATGAAATATTAGCCACTCCAATGGTTGCTGAAAAGGTAGCCTTTCAGTATAGCCACAGATTGGAATTAACGCAAATTGTAGAAAAAAATACGCATATCATTGATCGGTTGGCGATATGCCATTTAGAAGACACAGGATTTTTCACCAATGGATATCTTGTAACTGCAACCGTAGGTGACGATGCAGATGCCTGTTGTATAATACACGGATACTCGGATGGTAGTATCGACAGTCCAGATAGACCGCCTTTGTCTGCAAGTTTTTACGCCAACTCGTTTCATGAACACGGTCAAGGTAGGTATGATCTATCCCGGCTTGCCACTGCTTTTGACCCAAACGGTGGTGGTCATGTAAATGCTTGCGGCTGTCGCATACAGGACCCAGGACTCGAGCATAATCTAGGACAATGGCTGGGTATGTGGCAACGTCGAGATATTGAATTGAGAGTTGATTAGATAAGCGAAAAGCCGTATAGAAAGCCGAGAAATGCGTAAACCGACACTAATGATAATATGGTTTTACTCAAGATATTTTTCTGCCTTACTGTGCCGGTTAATTGAATAGCAACCGACTAGGCGGGTAATATGAAGGAGGTGTCTGGATTGCAGGAAGAGCATGTATCAAATTGTCTGGACATTGCTTTCAAGTCCAACATTCCCAAACAACAACGAAAGGCTAGGGTGGCAAAGTCTGCCGACTGGTTGATTATGGAGAAAAAATGGCGAAGTATACTCACCCTTGCGCTGGATGAAACCGAGATTCCTGGGGACGATGATGATGTGATTACATCAAGAAATCATCGTATGATGCGACGTAGAAATCGTGGGACATCACCTAAATCAGCTTTAGATTGGCTTCCCGACAATGATGCTATTGTAGCAGATGAGTCGGAATCAGATGCTTTCAAGTTAGCAGTCCTATTAATCAACAAACAGTTGAAGCGAGGAGACTGGAATGATGATTTGACAACTCTGGAGAATTTTACCCGAGAGCATTGCTTGTCTAACGGGGTGCACAAAATTTGGCATACACTGGGACAAAAAACCGCTCTGCTGGCACAATTCACAGCCTTTCCGGTGGCTAAAGAGAAGACCAAATCAAGTGCCAAGGTTGACATTAATTTGGCTCGAATTGACGTCTTTGATAATCATCAACTAGGAAATGCAATCACTGCTCTTTCACCATTGTGTAATGATGCCGCCCAACAAATTGCCATACAAAAAGTCCAGTCTCAGATATCTGCTAACCGTGCGCTCGAGATAAGTGAAGATCTCCTAGGTTTGACAGGTGAAGCTTCAATCATTTCAGTCATACTAGCGATTGCGAGTGGCAAAAATGCCGATGATGCGATTGAGCAATTAGCAAAAGTGAACGAAAACCTTGCGGCTGAATTCAGTGATTTAACTAAGTTGATGGATGGTGTAATTGATGATTGGACCACTAGCACAAGTAATGCGGATAGTGGCTTGGGTAGAGCTAGACTGAGATTTGCCTGGTTGAACTTCCCCGAATCGGTAAACGAACTATCTCCGGAAGAGATTGAAGTTGGAATGGAGGTTCTCAAAGCGATTCCTAATGCTCATGTTCAACTTCAAAACCTGAGTTGGATTCATCTATCCGCTCTGGCTAGAACCGGTAAAGACCAGCAAGCAGCGGCATTACTAATTTCGAACACCTTAGATAACTCAATAGAAATCGAACAGCTGTATAATCTCGTTTGCTCATTAGAATCTCTGGAAGTAGAGGATTGGTTGATTAGCCAACTTCAATCACTAGATGAAGGGGCTTTGGTCCACATTGCCAGCAATCCTAAAACCTCACTCAGGCTGAAGAATGAATGTTACAAGAGAATGCAGGATATGGGCGGTGAAGCCTGGGAAACCTCATCTATGCAAGCCGTCGAAGTATTTGCTCAGAACCTCGAGCTCAGAAGGTTAAGTAAAATCCTAACTAGTAATGATATCGCCCCAATAGCTCATCCATATGAAGCGTTGCTGTCTTATCATATCTTAGCGACTAATAGTGAACAGGATTTGTGGGAAAAGTTTGTTGAGATAAGAAACCTAGCTCTGACGTCAATACATAGCACTGATCCACCAAGTTATCTCACGCCAATGTCACAGAATCTGATTATGTTAATGGAAGGCAATAAGGCCGATGACAAACCGTTTACAGTGCTGCCAAAGAAAGCCTATCAAGCGTTAAAACAGGCTAGAAATGCGCTGAAAGAGGGTGGTACAGGTATTGCCTCGAAAACTCACATTGACCATCTTTTGAAAAGTTTAGAGCAAGCAGAATTATCCACATTGGAAGAAAATTTGTTATCTGTGCTTATCAAAACTCTGAAGCTCAATCAAGCCACAATATCACTACAACATGGAGAATCAGGTGGCGATATACTGGCAACTCTAAACGACTTGGTTGTTGGCTTAGACATTCCTACAAGATTAGTGCGTTCAGTTAGACAGTTAGTATTTGATTATGATATCGGGTTGTCTGAGCTAGTAACGTGGTATCAGAAGAACGATCCATTATCCCCTTGGCACACATTAGCAAGAGCTGCGCTATTTGCGCAAGGCAATGACGAGTTAAACGCTGCAAGAGAATACCGTCGAGTAGCAGAGAGTGGGGCATTTGACTTTGAAAATTCGATGGTCCTCTATCGAAAATCAATAATTCATCTTGCGCATGCAGAGCAGTGGAGTGAGGCAGTTGATTTACTGGACAACCAACCAGCCTTGAGAACGGCAATAACCAAACGATTCCAGTTATATCTTAGAGTATCTTTTACTGCTAGTAATCAGAAAACTAACGACGCAACCAACCTGCTAAAGGAGTTTGTTCGACGCACAAGAGAGGTTGAGGAAGAAAATTTTGACGGGGAGTTAATTAAGAAGAATATCTCATATTTTGCTGAGGATGAATTGGATAATTTACGCAACTATCCATTCGAGCATTCGAGGATATTACCAGCAGAACCATTTTCTGGCCGTGTAACGGCAGCACTAAACTCAATCCAGCGTAACAAACGCAGAACAAGACATGGCTTTGATGGTCGGTTTCGTAATGAAATGTTGCAAACCCCACCCTCAATCATGGCGCTCTATGATATTGCAAGGGATTCCGCAGAAAAGAATCCAATTGAAGGATTGATGTATCTTGAGAGAGCACAAAATTCTGGTAAATTTTCGACCTCTGATATGAAACGTCTGTATGATGCAGAACGCAGCCTCTTTGCAACTCATAAGAAAGAAATCCCAAACTCTGCTCGCCGCTATTTGAAAAATTTGGCTTTGCCACCACTGGTGATCGTGGATACCAATATTCTGATTGATGCTCTAGTGGATAAAATCGCACAAAATCTAGAATTGGCTAGTGAGACGAGCCTCGATTCTTTCGAGCATGACAACTTTCACAAGGTCTTACTTAGCCGGGCAAATGCTGGAAGAATTAATCTGTGGTTACCATCAATAGTAAAGCACGAAATTATCGAAATCAGTAAGCGTCACAGCAGGCTGAGAGCCAAATTCCAATCATCATTAGTCAAGCCAGAGGTTTTGGATTCCGTGTTTGAGGATAAGAAAATTGCTCGCTTGGTCGATGAAATAATTCAAGAATTCAACCGATGGAAACCCTTTGACGTTCATCTGGAAAGCGAGGCTAGTGAAACAGAATATACGGAGCAGATTACGACTTTCCTCAGTGAGTTCGTGGAAATTTATGAAGAGCTTACAGAAATGAAGATGGCTAGGGACAAAAAGCAGAAGCGAACCACAATCGGTAAGAATTCAGTATTTCCTGAAGAGGCCGACCGAAAAATAATGGCTATAGTCAAACTTCTCGCCTCTCAATCAATCGAGGGGTTGGGTAGCATCTTGATTGCAACTAGGGACGGTGATTTCACCCTTACCGCAAGGGCATTTGAGGAACGTTTCGGTTATGGAATTGTTAAGAATAGTAAAATGCTAAATTCATGGCTTTCATAATTTCCACGGGAATTTAATTGTGATAGGATTTGTTGTTTCTCACATGTGTGAAATAATAGCATCACCGAATTCGCTACACTTCAGTAATTTAGCATCATTCATTAATCTCTCAAAGTCATATGTTACAGTTTTGGCGGAAATAGCACCTTCCATACCCTTGACAATATGGTCTGCAGCTTGTGACCACCCCATGTGTCGCAGCATCATCTCCGCGCTGAGAATAACACTACCGGGATTTACCTTATCCTGCCCTGCATATTTTGGCGCCGTACCATGGGTCGCTTCAAAAATAGCAATTCCAGTATCATAGTTGATATTAGCACCGGGAGCAATGCCAATCCCACCGACTTGGGCAGCCAAAGCATCTGATATGTAATCCCCGTTAAGATTCATTGTAGCGAGCACTGAATATTCAGCCGGCCGTGTAATGATCTGCTGTAGCATGGCATCAGCAATCACATCTTTTACCGTGATTACAGTTCCTGTGTTGGGGTTAGTGAATGTACACCATGGGCCACCATCTAACTCAGTGGCACCAAATTCTTTCTTAGCTAATTCATAACCCCAATCCCTGAATCCACCCTCTGTGAATTTCATGATGTTTCCTTTGTGAACTAGGGTGACAGAATCCTTGTCATTGTCTACTGCATATTGTAAAGCAGCTCTGACGATTCGGGCAGTCCCTTCTTGTGAAATTGGTTTTATGCCAATACCTGAGGTTTCAGGAAATCTAATCTTGTCAACTCCCATCTCATTTTGTAGAAAGTCAATTAATTTCCTAACCCCTTCAGTCCCAGCTTCCCATTCAATTCCTGCATATACATCTTCGCTGTTTTCTCTAAAAATAACCATATCAACATCTTGTGGCGCTCTGACTGGTGAAGGTGTTCCGTCATACCACCTAACCGGTCTGACACAAGCAAAAAGATCTAACTTTTGTCTGAGTGCAACATTAAGCGACCTAATGCCGCCACCTACAGGTGTTGTTAATGGTCCTTTGATTGACACCAAACCGTTCCTCATTGCATCGAGTGTTGCCTCAGGCAACCATTCACCGGTGCTATTGAATGCTTTTTCTCCGGCTAGGACTTCAACCCAATGTATTTGCTTTGAGCCAGCATATGCTTTAGCTACTGCAGCATCAACCACCTTGATCATTACTGGGCTAATGTCTACCCCAATACCATCACCCTCGATATAATGGATAATTGGATTATTTGGTATGTTAAGTATGCCATTTTCTAATGTGATTGTCTTTCCTGTCATTCGACTCAGTCAACCCCACAAGGATTCCCTTCAATAATGAACCGCACATCGGAGTATCATGCGAGGACGAGTTGAGTGGAAAGGAGGCTCTAAAGTCGACTGTTTTAATGAATCGGGGAATAAATTAGAGATTGATTGGAACAACGGTCCATCGCCAGTCCAAGTAACGCTACAAATGATTGGTGCTTGTTCGCTTGCAGATATTCAAACCGGCTTGAAAGATAGAAAGGTAGAGAAAATCTGGATCGAATTAGACGCTGAGCGAGCCGAGTCCGCTCCACGTGTATTCACCAAAGTAAATATGGTGTATCATATCGATGGTGAAGCACCAATAAAGTTGGTAAAGCGGTTGGTTCACAAAAGTCATGAAACTTACTGTAGCGTGTCTAACATGTTTAATTCAACAGTCGAGTTTACTTCAAGCGTTGTTGTTAATGGTGAAATTTGTTGATGACAAGGCTTGCATAGCTTTTGTTAACATGTCTCTGAGTATGTCATGCAACGGTATCCAATTGCTGGGTATTGATTTTGGTGCGGATTCTAATTTAAGGACGTTATTTTCTGACTTAATCTTAGCATAAGGTCTGACGGGGCCAGAGCCATCAACATCAATAATCACCGAAATTTCATATTCATTCTCAGATTTTTTGACCTTAGCAGTGCTGGGGTTTAGTTTGGCATTGCCTGGAACATTGCTAATTATTTCCTTACCCTCAGAAGATTGTAATTCTTGTTTGACAAGAATTTCGAGTAACTCGCTAATCGTCTCGTCCGGTAGCGTAAATGTCTGATGTTCTTCGACTGGGGTTACTACAATATCATCGGGATGGAGACTGATTTTGTCCTCATCGGCAAGTAAAATTGCGAGATTTTCATTCTGCTGTGTTTTCATGCTATTTGTACTCGCTGTTTGGTAATTACCTGATACTCCTAGTTCGGCGAAAATATCAATTTCGTCTGCGTCAAAAGAATCGGGTATTTCGAAGGCCCCATCATCAAACATGAATATAATTCTGCATCCATTATACTTAATGTGATGTTACTCCCTATCGCGTTTTGCATCATGATACATTAATGTACGAGCGAGTTGAAAAGAGTCAAAGGTATCGAACTTTTGGCAGTGATGTGACTAGTGCTATGAGGAAGCGGGTTCTAATATTGGCGCTGGCCTGTATTTTCCTCTTATCGCCACTCAATACAGTGGATAGTTTTCCTAACGGAGTCGGCGACGTTGGAAATGAGGGCTGTTTGTGTCATGGAGCCTCAAACTCAAACACAGAGATTAGCCTGTTCGGACTCCCTGAGAAATTTGCCTCTGCAACAAATTACAGTTTACAACTTGTTCTGTTCAATGAACAAATTTCACAAGATAACCAGTCTGCTCAGGGTGGATTCAGAATAATCCTAAATCAAGGTACGCTATATTTTAACGAATCAGAAGGTGCAATGATGGGCGATGGCTGGACCCACCAGGAATCATCGAATCAACAAAGAAGTTGGAATTTTTCTTGGTTATCGCCGAATGATAATACGACAATGGCTAAGTTTCTAATTTACGGCAACGCAGTAAACGGTAACGGCCAGCAGACTGGTGATCATTGGAATAGCGCGGAGTTATACATCCCTGGAGAACAGAACTTCGACCCAATACCGACGGAGACAAAAGTAGAACATGAATTGGAAATCTTTGACCGGACGATGTTAATTTCTGGACTTGTCGCTTTGTTGTATATCTGCTACAGAATAATTAGAGATTAATTTACGAATTCGATACTCTTGTTCCTCAAAGCCCGCATTTGCCGGTTCTCACTTGAGCCGTGGATTTGCTCACTCTTAACTCCAGTTAAGACCAGCATGACTCTTATCTCATCGCCAAGGTCATCATCAACTGCAGCACCCCAAATTATTTTTGCGTGTGGTGATATTTTATCCTGAATTATCTGAGCACATCTCTCGGCTTCTCCGAGAGTGAGGTTGGGCCCGCCAACTACATTGATTAATGCGCCCCTTGCGTCGCTAGTATCCAATTCTAACAATGGAGAATGCAGGGCTTCCAAGGTCGCCTCTTCGGCCCGATTCTGTGCAGATGAAGCACCTAATCCAATCATTGCAACGCCACTGCCCGATTTAATAACTGATTTTAGGTCCTCAAAGTCAAGATTAACCATTCCGTCAGTGGTGAGCAATTCGGTGACTCCAGTTATCGACCGAACCAATAATTCATCTCCGACTCTGAATGCACTGGCGATTGGTAAATCCTTGACTCCCTCTATTTCCAGCAATCTTTCGTTTGGAATTACTAATATTGTATCACAGTGTTCTCTAAGCCTCTCAAGGCCCCATTCGGCATTCTGCTTGCGTAAAGAACCTTCAGATTTGAATGGATATGTAACAACTGCAATTGTCATTGCTCCTTGTTGCTTGGCCAATCTAGCAATGTGGCCGGCAGCACCAGTACCGGAACCGCCACCCATACCAGCGGTGATAATTGCTAATTGCGTATCATTGGTAATCCGTCGCAAAACCATCTCTGATTCGAGGGCTGCAGCTTCACCCTTTGTTGGGTCGCCCCCGGCACCTCTGCCGCGTGCAGTTCGGCCAATCAATACTTTTTCATCAAGGGGAGACATTAACAGGGCTTGAGCGTCGGTATTTATGGCGTATCCAGTGACATAGCTGCTATCAAACAAACCCTCCTCTGCTAGTCTGCTGACAGCATTACAACCGGCTCCACCAGCGCCATAAACCCTTATTCTAGGTTGCAATGATTCCAGCAGCGCTTTCAACTCTTCTTCATTACCTTGGCCAGGCGGGATATCACTAGGAGTGATCTTCACCTGCTCTTCTTCACTTAACTCTAAAACGCGGTCAATTAAATGGCGCATGTGATTAAGGTTAACCAACTATCTTTGAAGGTGCCGACGATTTTGCTAAGTAAACCATCCATTTCATGATAGTTTTCTTTAAGCCAAATTAATCTTTCAGGCCCTCTTCTGTCACCTGATATACGCATTCTCCATCCGGCAGGTTTGGAGAATCGACTAGTCTAGCAATCCTTCTACCGCCCTTGGCCTTTCTTAGATACAATCTAAATGTGCTTGCGTGCGCTAGAACGTGCCCACCAATCGGCTTTGTTGGGTCGCCCCACATTGCATCTGGCTTCGAGTGAACCTGGTTGGTGACGAGTACTAGTGCATTGTTAATATCTGCTAATTGCTTTAGTTCCTTAAGATGCTTGTTGAGTTTCTGCTGCCTGTTAGCAAGCATACCTCGGCCGATGAACTCTGCTCTAAAGTGACTGGTCAAAGAGTCTACAATAATCATTTTAACATTTAGCCCCTTACTCATCCTTTTAATCTCATCAACAAGTAGCATTTGGTGAGCAGAGTTGTATGCTCTGGCCACGTGAATCCTTGCTAATACTTGTTCTGGATCTAAATCAAGCCCTCTAGCCATTTGAGTTATTCTTTCGGGCCTAAAGGTGTCCTCTGTGTCGATGTAAAATACGTCACCGTCAAAACCCCCTTCCTCAACAGGTAGGGTGCAATTGACAGCTAGTTGATGGCCAATTTGGGTTTTTCCACTACCAAAGGCACCGTACACTTCAACTAGGGCTTGGGTTTCGAATCCGCCACCAAGCAGGTCATCGATTGACTGTACTTTCGAGGACAGTTTTTGTACCTCCTTTCTGCGCTCTAACAGTGCACCACCGGAAACGAATCCACCGATATTAGCCATCTTTTTCGCTGCCGCAATAATCTTTCCAGCAACGGATTCGCCAATTTCAGCCTGTTCTGCTAAATCCGCTGGAGACATAACTGCTAGTGATAGTAAATCGTCAAAACCTGCTTCGCGCAGTTTTTCTGCGGTTGCCGGGCCAACACCAGGTAAGTCCTCTATTTTTGCTTCCGGCTCTTCCTCATCAGCGGTCATCATTAACACCGTGTCCTCCAGAGGGTCTTCATTCTTTTCAATTTCAATCTTGGTTTTTTTACCTGCTTTGGTTGCCATTTCTCATCACTTCCATTCATCCTGAGGCCTCATCAGTATATGAAGAAACTAAACACGGATATTTAGTTGACAACTTAGAAATCAACTATAAATATGCATAATCATCGATAGACTGGGGCTTGAAAAATCACTTTAACTTTCAATTTTAGTGCAGATAAAAGTGAAGTCGATAAATGATTGACCTATTGATTTTCGGTTGGCAGAGGGTTGGGACTACTCTCCTCATCGTTGTAAGTAATTACGACTTCGTGGTCGATATTCACCTGTTCATCAGAACTACTCAATTCCACGTCCAAGACCCAAATCTGTTTGCCGATATTCAATTCATTGTGCATCCATTGTGCATTTTGCCCATCAGCAATCTGCTCTTTACCAGATTCTCTAGAGATTCCTTCACCGGTTAGTAACCACTCTACTGTGACGGGGGCAGCACCGAGACCAAAGGCGTTAGGAGGGTTTTCTATAGTCGAATCAATACTAATTTGGTTTGGCGCTGGACATTCGCAATCAGGGGTTGTGTCAATGCTCATTGTGTCTGGGTCTGTAGTTCCTGATTGACCCCACAAGGTGCGTTTATCGATTCTAATCGTTATTGTGCTGTTTGCTTCATTACCTGCTTCATCGATTGCGCCAAGATTAGCAGTGAATAGCCCGTGTGTTGCGTAGGTGTAGGTTATTTCACCAGTTTCATTAGCGTCAACCGTTATTCTACTACTGCCATCCCCAGCCTCGAAGTAAAAAGAATCAATTTCTCCTGCAGCGGACTTTGTATAAGCGTAATCAAAAGATAGCTCGACACCTGAGAATGATACTTGTTGACCGTTCTGAATATTTTCCTGAATCATCCCGGATGTTTCATCGTAGTAAATTATCAACTCAATATCGGAATCATCGCTAGACTCTTCGTCACCCATACATCCTGCAAGCATTGTTGAGCAGAGCAACAACGCCACCAATGCCGGACTGGTTAAGATTCCTCGCATGGTAAACCATGAGGAGCATAGGTAGATAAGACAATGCCAATAAATAGCCAATTTCCGATAATTTTCCTACTTTTCAGAGAGGTTCACTATCGGTGGTTTGAAAATAGGTTAACTCAGCGCTTCGCATAACGAGGTGGGGTAGTCTGGATATCCCGTCGGGCTCATAACCCGGAGATCGATGGTTCAAAT
>Ga0160422_10000144_pt1 | contig 40778 bp, 39 predicted proteins | sample Fk160mmetaG_FD_108192 | JGI IMG/M metagenome (GOLD analysis project Ga0160422, IMG submission 108192) | Marine microbial communities from the Central Pacific Ocean - Fk160115 60m metaG | ecosystem: Environmental > Aquatic > Marine > Oceanic > Photic zone | place: The Central Pacific Ocean... | reverse complement strand
CGGTTTCAGTTGAATACGTGACCAACACGTTTTCGCCTTCAGTTTTAATCGAGACGGATAATCCTTTCATAACTTAGAAGCTCGACACTATCGGTTGGGCATCGTGGTGCTTCACTTATTTGACAACCATGATCCCACGCATAATGGAATAATGACCGGGAAAGGTACAAACGAACTGGTAGAGCCCTTGAGTTGAAGGAGCAACGAACTTGATCGTTTCACTTTCTCCTGGTCCAAGCAACTTGGTATGGGCAAGAACTTCGTCCATGACGGACTTAGGAAGCGGGTTAGTTGCACTAGCTCCTGCCTTGAGAGCCTTTGATCCGAAGGAAAGGGCGGAAACACCCTCTTTGAGGATCACCAAATTGTGCCCCATGGCCGCCTTTGGAAGCTTGCCTACGTTCTTGAACTCCAACTCCACGACTTGACCGGCAGCAACCTCAAACTCGCGCTTGTTGAACTGCATCTTGTCGTCTCCGGTTATGACGACTTTGGATGCTGCGTCCGCGACTTGAAGGACGAATAACGTGATCAAGGAAACGACATATGGATTTCTCATCAAAACCTATCTATCGTCATTCCCCGTATTCTCAAAATTCCTAGGAACAATGCCTTACTTAAAGCTCCCTTTGAAAAAAATGGGAGCAGGTCGAGAAGCGCCCCTTATTCTCCCTGCAGGATGGAACGGTGGGAATGGGTGAGCAACCACTCCTTGTTCTCCCTGAGGAAGATTTCCGTGCGGCGCACCATCATGGGAGGCCCGTCCCCAATTCGCTCGTTGGACTCGTAGGTCGCATAGGCCATGTCGCCCTTCACCACGACCTTCAGGTTCTGAGGCGGACCGACCCGAATCCTGAGGGATGGGAAGATGGCCTTGCAGACCTCGAGGAGCGTCTTCTTGTCGATCGCCACGAGAGCCTTCTGGGGAAGATGAGTGTACTCGCTGTAGGCGGTGGGGTGGACATGCTTGAGGGCGCCCTCGACGTCGAGCTTGTTGACCTTGGCGGCGGAACCCCCGATGATGGAGGATATCTTTTGGCTGGAGGCCTTGTCGCTCGCGCTTTCGGCCGCTGGGCAAGGCAGGACCGCAAAGTTTGCGAGGGCAAGAAACGTAAGAGCGAAGCGGAGTGTTTTATTCATATGGCGTGGATGGTTAAAGTTGACGACGTCTGCGGATTGCGCGGCAAGGCGAAAAGTTCGGCCTGCAACATCCAGCAAATCGATTGGGGAGTAGTTGGTCAAGGACCCGCGCTCGTGGACTCGACGTCGAAGTCAGGAACCCGAAAGGTCCGATAGGGCCGGACGGTCAAACTGTCGGGCAGACCTCTGCTTTCCCCCGTCTCCAAAAACCCCGCAAGACGTTTGATGAATACGGGGTGCTGTTCCCTGGTTGAAATCTTCATCGTCCCATGCCCCGCCCGATGAACGACGACTTGCCGGCTATTGGGAAAATAGGGAGCGATCTCAAACATGTTCTCTATGGGTGTCTTGGTATCCCAATCACCGTTGACGAAGACGACGGGCACGTCGCACCTGACCGGAGTCCGAAAGGCGTCGCCGACGTCCGGACTGGGCCAGATGTCCGCAGTGGCCATAAGCGGGGCGAAGTTCGATCGCGACAAGTACCTGACCGCCGGATCATTCCAAAGTTTGTCGCGTCTTAGCTGCGTCGCCCCGAGGCTGGAGTCGACCAAGGGCTGAAGGAGTGTGCGCGGAACCACGCGCAGGGTACGGGGAGTCGCCCATCCTTCGAACCGTCCATGGTGGAGCTCCAAGATAGACGCGGGGTCCCACCAGGGGAAATCATCGGGACCGATGATCCGCACGGGTTGCCCCCTCCCCTTTGCCAAAACCTCAACGGGATCGGACTCCAGGCGCTTGATGACGCTCTCGGCCGCTTCTTCCATTCCGCCGGGCGGAAGGTAGGGCTTGAACCGAGGGTCCCGGTCAATCGACTTCCATATTCGCCGGACGGCATTGAATACGTGGGAAGGCATGTCGAAACCGTTTCCCAGAGGCTCGATACCGGTCAACAGGGCCCGTTCGACGGTCCGGGGATGTTTCCGCATGATCCCGAAACTCCACTGACTGCCAAAACTCTGCCCCCGCAAAGTGATCTTCCCGTATCCGAGCGCTTGGCGCAACTCATTGACGTCCTCTATGCATTCCAAGATCGAATAGCCGCTCAGGTCGACTTCCGTCCTACCGTAGCGGCCGACTACTTCCCGCGAGAATCTAGTAAATTCCCCGACACGGTCACGAAGATTGGAATCGGGCCTGACCTTGCCCGGACTGAAGGCCTTGTCGTCCAGAAACGAACCTCTCTTGCTGAAGCCACGCTGATCCACGAAGACCAAGTCGCAACGGCCCAGAAGTTCCTCGGCAAGCAGAGGCCCTCCGGTGCGGTGAAGATGAGGAGGTACGCTATCGAGAAAACTGCTTCCCGGTCCTCCGGGCAAAAAGAAGACCGGTGGAACCTTTGAGTTCCTGGAGGGAAAGCGGGAGAAACCGATGCCGATTACCCGGCTGTCCGGCTTGCTCCGATTCTCCTTCACGTAAAAGGTGCCGATCTGATACTCGGAAGTTTTACCGGAGACCGTCTCGTAGGTTCGCGTTTCGCTCACAAGGTCCCCTGCCCCCGGGTCCTTCTCGGCAAGGCAACGCGTTTGGCCGACCGCGACCAGAAAGACGGTCGTAAGGAGCAGATTCACTCTTTGGCAAAGTAAGTTTTTCAAGCCTCTACCCAATCGAATACCGGGTAACTGGTCAAGAAACAGGCTAGACGATCCAGCGAATTGACGCTTCCAAAGAAGCAACAAGTCACGCGCCATGACAAAACCGTCCCCCATGCTCTCCTTTGCAGGCGATTACGTAGGGGCGACCGATTGAGTGGCATTCGAACGCATCAAATGCCGGAACGCCGAAGATAGTGACGGGCATCCCGAAACGCCAAACCTTTTTGGATGAGCGGGTAAGATCGAAGTGGTCGACGCAAGCCGCCCCCCCGAGCCGATTCGCGTTCCGGTTTGACGAATGGCGGCGCGAAGCTTTCCATGAAGAAGTGAAGATCAGCAGGATCACCCGATGGCCAAGGCCCACCGTGACGGCAGCCTTGGGACTTTTTCTCATCCTTGGGCTTGCCCGGGCAGCGGAGCGGCCCAACGTGGTGATTTTCCTCACCGACGACCAAGGCACCCTCGATGCGGGTTGCTACGGCTCGAACTACCTGCGCACCCCCCATATCGACGAACTCGCGGCGACCGGGGTGCGCTTCACCCAAGCCTACGCCCACTCCTTCTGCTGCCCGGCCCGGGCCGCCCTGCTGACGGGACGCCATCCTCAAAGGAGCGGGGTCAACGCATTGTTCCAGAGGAATACGGGCGCCACCGAGAAGGGGGTCAACATGGCCCTCGAGGAAGTAACCTTGGCCGAGGCCATGAAGGGAGCGGGCTATCGGACGGCCCTCTTCGGAAAGTGGCACCTCGGGGCCCACCGCGACCATGGGCCTACCCGACAGGGGTTCGACGAGTTCTTCGGGATCCGGGGTGGATTCATCGACAACCACAAGCACTATTTCCTGCAGGGCGATGGGCATTACGACCTCTACGAGAGAACGCGTCAGGTTCGGGCCAAGGGAAGGTATTTCCCGGAATTGGTCGAAGAACGGGCCATTGAGTTCCTCGACCGCAACAAGAACCGGCCCTTCTTTCTCTATCTGGCTCTCAATACCCCTCATTACCCCGAGCAGCCACTCGAGAAGCACCTGAAGCTTTTCGAGAAACTGGACGAACCCCTGCGCACCTACGCCGCCTTTATGTCCACGACCGACGATACGGTCGGGCGGGTCGTGGGGAAGCTGGAAGCCCTTGATCTGCGCCGGAGGACGATCATTATCTTCATGAGCGACAACGGGCACCAGTCCTACCAGAGCTACGACTTCTTTCAGGTAAAGATCGACGGCCATGCCAGCGGATTCCCCAAGGGTCATCGTTTCTCCTCGGGAGACGGACCCAACGATGGGGGTGGCAACACCGGCAAGTGGGCCGGGCACAAGGGAACCTTCCTCGAAGGGGGCATCCGGGTACCCGCAATCATAAGCTACCCCGCCAAGCTCCCCTCCGGGAAAGTCCGCAAGCAGGCCGTCACCGCAATGGACTGGTACCCGACCCTTCTGGAGCTGTGCGGGATCAAACCTCCCGCAGCCAAGCTGGATGGACGCAGCCTGCTCGGCGTGATCCGGGACGGAGCCGCCCCCTCCCCCCACCCCGCCCTTTATTTTCAGTGGCAAAACAAATGGGCCATGCGGGAGGGCGACTGGAAGCTCATCCGCCACAAGGGCCCCCGCGAGACGGCCAAGGAACGCTTCACCCTCCACAACCTGACCGACGAGCAACCCGAGGTTCGGGACTACGCCAAGGAGAAACCCGAAAAGGTCAGGCACCTGCTGGAAATGCACCTGCGCTGGCAAAAGGACGTCTTCTCGAAATAGCTTTTCCAAGTCATATTTTGAGAAACATGCTCACGAGTGTAAGGAATAGATAATTCGCAATGTCCTCTCTCCTCGATCAAGTTCCTTCGGACGTGCTTTTGCGGCTTGTCTGCCTGGCTCTCCTATTAGCGGGAACGGATGAAACGGCAATCGCCCGGGCCGACGACTCGAAGAATCCGCGAGGGTCCTTCAACCTGACCCTCGAGCACGACGGGCTGACCCGCAAATACCTCCTCTACGTGCCCGCATCCTACGATGGGAAATCCAAGGTTCCCCTCCTTTTCAACTTTCACGGGTTCGGAGGGAAGGTCGCGGGTTACCTCAGGGCCACCGACATGAGACCCCTCGCGGACGAGGAAAACTTCCTTCTCGTTTATCCCCAGGGTTCGCCGCTCAATGGCTTCAGTCACTGGAACGCGGCCACCCCCTCGAGGGAGAACAAGAGCGACGCGGACGATATCGGGTTCGTGAAGAAAATGATCGCCTCGATCTCAGCCGACTACAAGGTCGACCCCAAGCGAATCTACGCCTGCGGGTACTCCAACGGAGCCTTCTTTTCCTACTACCTGGGGTGCTGCCTGAGCGAAAGAATCGCCGCAATCGGCTCGGTATCCGGCACCATGCTGGAAGAATCCTACGAGAAAGGAAAACCCTCCAGACGGGTCCCCATGATCAACCTCCACGGCACCGCCGACAGCGTCGTTCCCTACGACGGAAAAAACGGGCTTACCCCGATCCCCAAGGTTCTTTCCTTCTGGGCCCTGCAAAACGAAACCAGAACCCAGCCAGCCGCGACCAACTTCAAGTCGGGTCGAACCAAGGTAAGAAGATTGGTCTATTCCGACGCCAAGGGCACGGCATGGATCGAGCACTACAGGGTCAAGGGAGGCGGACACGTCTGGTTCGACCTCAACCTCGAGGGCTCCGATGCCAACCGTTTGATCTGGAACTTCCTGTCCGGTCACGACCTCGATGGTCCCAGAAGGAAGCGATGAACGCCAAAAAGAGCATGCAACCGGAAAGGTAACGGGCCGCTCTTCTCTCGAGAACGAGGACGGGAGAGTCTGCATTCATGCGGAACATTCTCCCACCAAGTTGTACGGAAACCAATTATAATTAACGAGCTCATTTGTAAGAGCTGCCGAAAGGGAAGAATGGCTTGCGCTACTTCCTCAGCTTCACCGCCAACCTGAGGACGAGCAGGCCGATCATAATGCCTACCACCCACCAGTATTCGACGAGCTTGTCGGTGAGAAGACTTCCGAGAAGGATCATTTCAGACAGGCATTGCATGTGTCCCAGACAAGCGCCTCAGGGACTTTGGGTCAAGATTCCGGTGCCCACCTAATCAATCGCGTCAAGACGATCAAAACCGGAGCGGGAACAAAAATACCGCTTTGGCTTTTGATTTATTTAGTTTATTTGCATATTATAAGCATTATGAACACAATGACCACACTCATCACTCTGCGCCACATATTGATAGGCGCCGCCCTCCTCACTTGTCTGATCGGATTCGCCGTTCCCATCGGAATGATCGTTTTGAAAACCGATCAAAAACCTGCTGTACCTGATGATCCTTCCATCCGTGATCCGTTCGTTCAGGCAATCGCAAGTTCGGGTTTCGATGCCGAGGAGGCGATCGAACAAACCGGCCTTGGGGAATCAAACCCTTATCAAGACGCAGAAGAAGACTTCCAAATTCTTCGGGAATCTCCGTTCGAACGCCTACTGGCGTCAATAACCGAACCATTCATGGAACGGATCATTGATCCGGCTCTGGAATCAAGCTCGCTAAGTTACCAACGACCCGGAGATGAGTTGGTTTTCGACCTTCCTTCCGGCGATGCCGACCTGGTCATTGACCCGGCTTTGCTTTATTCTCCGGAGAATGAACGGCCCGCGGGAATCCTTGCAGTCGAGACCGGAACCCCAAATGCTACCAAACGCAAAGGAAACGCCAGGGGCGAAAAATTCAGTCACACCCCGAAAGGGACCCTTCATCAGATGGCCCTCCTCTCCAAGGATCCTACGGTAACCAGGGGGCTCGACCCGACCTCCCCGGAGGTCATCGTCGGCAGGGAAGGAAGCAGGATCACCATCCCTGGCGGTTCATTGGTCTTCGAAGACGGCACGCCGTGCATGGGACCCTACGACGCAAAGATCTGGGAATTCTATGATTTCAGCGACATTCTGCTTTCCGGCCTGACCACCATGAGCGACCAAGGTCCTCTGCAGACGGGAGGGATGGCCTATGTCGAGGTCAATTCGAAAGGAAGAAAGCTTAACTTGGCCAAAGGATCCGAGGCCCTAATTTCCTTTGCTCCCTTTTACCGGACCGACTCCGATTTCGGGCTCTACAACGGTGACCTCGCGAACAAGCAAATCCTCTGGCGGAAAGTGGAGCAGGAAACGAAGAAACAAACCGTTGATCACTCCAGGATATCGGTTTCGCAAGTCCCTGATTCACTCCGCAAACTTTCTCAGTTCGGGAACTTGGTTTGCCTCATGAATGAAGAATACCTGGTGGATGAAACCGAGTTTTTCGGCAAAGAGATGCAGAATGAGAGTTTCACGGGGCCGGCTATGGCGCGTTTTCCAGACGGAACCGCCATTCTTTTCGACGGGCATCTTGAAATTACCAAATCCAAGCAAAACGTCGGAGGCTCGGCCGATCGTTCCGTCCTGGAAACGAGGTTCAAAGGAAAAAGCCTTTTAGCCTTCGCTCCCGCTTCGAATCCAAAATCATCCTTCAAGGTTTTCTTGCCGAAGGAAGGTTTTCCAGTGCCTTTTATTTCCAGGACGAACAGCGGTCAACCTTCCGTTTTCTCCTATCGGAAGGGAAATCTCACGAGCGTCGAATCCATCCATGGAGACCTTGGTTTCCTATCCACCAAAAAACGCGTCTCGCTTTCCGGACAATCCTTCAGCTATGAAAAACGGATTGGAGGAGGCTCGATGGATCGAACTTCCGCCCTCTCCAGCGTCTTCTCGAATCGCGACATTCTAGGGGATTGCGGCAAGGAGGGTTTTTCGGCCATGGAACACCTTAATGATCAAGCCCTGGCGAAAGGCGAAGCTCTGGTACGAAAGTTCGCCCGAGCAAAGGCAATGCAAAATACGGTTTTCACTAATTTAAACGCAAGAAATCCCCTTTTGAACCCCCGCGCTAATTTACTCTTCAATTCTTCCCGGACAAACCCAGCAAATCGGGATCTTGCCGCCTGGGAGAATTTGCTCGAGCACTTGGACGAACTCGGGCAAATAGCTACGGCAACCGGCAACCAAGATGCTGCGGAAAAATTCAGTCAAACCCGCGACCGCCTTGACACAATGGCTGAAGAAGCCCAAGTCGGCGCCCAAATAGCCGCCCAAGCCGTCCTCCAAGCGAACTTGGGATTCAGAAGAGAATTCATTTCCCCAAACCTTGGCTGGCATAATCTCGATAGGCCTAGAAGCAGAAGAAGCACTCGGACCTATGAACTCGCCTCCAATGAATTGAACGTTTCAACCAGCCTGGAAGAAACGAATTCATCCATCGGCGTGGGGCCCTTCTACTTTTCAGTTTGGCCGCAGGATAGGGTTTCGATGGTCGCCGGCTTGGGAGACAACACCATCCCCCGCGGAGCGTTCACCTCGATGGGCTATCTCATTACCGAAGACGGCCGCATCTTCGCGGACGTAGCGAGAGGTGCCGGACGAAAGGTATCGCTCGACCTCAAGGAAATGGACAAGGAAGATTTTCGGAAGAAGGTCAAAAACTTCTTCTGAGGTTCCGGCGCCCACCCTCCCGCTTGACTGGTGATGCGAAGCGTGGTTGGATGACGGCATGATACTTGTATGGGGAGCCTTGTTCGGTTTCATCTCGGTTGCCTTCGGGGCATACTCCGAGCACAACCTGCGCGAGACCGTCAGCGACGAGCAATTCCGCTCGCTGATGACTGCGGTCCGCTACAACCAGGTCAACGCCGTCATCATCTGCGCGATCGGACTCGCCCTTCACCTGGGCGGGAAGCTCTCGCAAATCCGCGCCTTTAAGTGGAGCGCGCAGTCTTTCGTCATAGGAACCATCCTCTTTAGCTTCGGTATCTATCTTTGGGTATTGCTGGACGTTCAGGCTCTTCGCTACCTGGCCCCGATAGGCGGAATCGTCACGATGATCGCCTGGGTCCTTCTGCTCGCGGCCGGCTGGCAGGCGAGGCCGAACAAGGACGCTAACGACTCCACATAGGGTTTTTCATATTTCGGCCAAGTGCAATCGTCGATTGCCGAAAACTTCCAGGCTCAGCCTATTCCCGGAGAACCGATCGCATGAAGGGGACTCTATCATTACTTTTTTTGATCAATTTCAGCCAGTCAAGCGATGTGGCGCAAATGATGCGAATGAATGGTACTAATGAAATCCAAAAGGCTATACACGAGATGAACGACGGGCAAATAAGCCTATCCTGGGGATTGATTCTGGTAGCGCTTGTCTTGTCGATGGCGCTGTCCTGGATTGCGGAGACTTTTGTCTAGTGAGGTCAATAAACCAAGCCCGCTTTGCGGTCATCCCACAATGACCTTGTTAGCCTCCCTTTTTATTACCGGACACCTATCACCAGCAAGGGGGATAATAGCACTTTTACTGTTTACCCTTTGCATCTCTGCCCGAGCAAAGTCCCCTTCTCCCCAGTCACCCTTGATTTCCCAGCTCGAATTGATGGAAAAGAGGATCACCTTGCTGGAAAAGGAGAACGACCTGCTCGAAAGGCAAGTAGGCGAGCTCTCCAAGGCAAAAGAGGAGCTGGCGGCTGAGGTTGCGGGTATAAAGGAGGAGGTAAAGAGGAAAACCATGGTCTCCCTATCAGAGATTCTGCCCGAGGATGAAGGTGAGAAAAAGTCATTTTTTCAGACTTTCCGAAGGGAGATGCGAAGCGAGGGCGCCCGTTCCAGCGGTCCTTGGACTACACCGGCGTCGTGGAATTCGATTCGGAAGAGAATGACCACTTTCGAGGTCCGCAAAGCCTTGGGCAACCCGACGAGAATCAAACAGTCCGCCAATCCGGCGGTAGAGTACGTCTACCTTTATGAAGGGGACCTGGACGCCGACGGCAAAAAGGAAAGCGGATACGTTAACTTCAAGGAAAAGCGAGTCGTTTCCTTTCAATCCCCACACTGATTCCAATTCGAGGAGTCATCAGTACCGGCGGAACGCAGTTGGCTTTCTGCCAAGATCGCAATGAAGAAGCTCGCGAATCCGATTGACCGCACCCTTGAATGAAAGGGCATCTGCCGCCAACAGCTTGATGATCCAGCCACCGGGGCCATTCAGGACACTGGACCCCACGAGCAGTTTCCCCGTCGCCATTGCATGAATTTCATCCCTCGAGGGCAGACCCTCCGACACTTTCTCCGAGAAGAGATAGAAGGCCCCGTAGATCGGCTCCGGAAAAGATTTTTTCCAAGGGAGAATCGACGCATCCTCAGGAGAAAGTCGAAAGGACTCGAGCAAGGCGAGCCTTCCTTTCATGCGGACCCGAAGGCGACTGGCAAAGCGGTCGAATCTGAAAATCTCTCCGTGGGCGAGTCTTCCGGGCAGGAGTTTCTCGACCAGTAGAGCCTCTCCACCCTCTTCGATCTCAAGGATCGTATCCTGCCTAAGGTTTGCCTGGTGCTGGAGAATGAGGGCACCCGGGTTGAACTCTAGAAAACCACCCGTCCTGACGACGAACCGCTGCTCGACCAAAGCAAGCCCGGAACGCATGAAATGGGCCCGAGTCGCCCCGGGAGTAGTGACCACCAAGGAAGCTCCGCTTCCGACTTCTATCGAGGAAACGACCCGATCCCCCTCGAGTAGCCCCGCAGTAGGACAGGACAGGTTTACGAGCAGGCTTGCGCTTTCCTTGTCGAAATAAGGCTTGCTCAGGTGAACGGGTGGGGAAAAGTACTGGTTCGAGATGCAAGTTCTACCTATTTCGTTAACCCGACATTCCAATTGGATTCCACCATCGACCCCTCGGGGACTCAGCACTTCTCAACTCTCCAATTCATTAAAACAGAAACTCCTTCTTGAGCCATCCAACCACCTCGTCGAGGCCTTTTCTGGTCTTCAGGTCGGTAAAAAGAAACGGGCGGTCATCCCTCATCTTGCGAGAATCCCTGTCCATAACGTCCAGATCGGCTCCCACAAGGGGAGCGAGGTCAGTCTTGTTTATGATCAGAAGGTCGGAATGACGAATGGCGGGACCACCCTTGCGGGGTATCTTGTCTCCCTCCGCAACGTCTATGACGTAGATGAAGGCATCAACCAGCTCAGGGGAGAAAGTCGCCGATAGGTTGTCCCCTCCGCTTTCGAGCAAAACGAGCTTTGCATCGGGATGGCGAAACTGGAGCTGCTCGATGGCAACGGCATTCATGCTGGTATCGTCTCGGATTGCAGTATGGGGACAGCCTCCCGTCTCAACCCCCATGATCCTGTTCTCCGGCAGAGCTTCCTCGCGGGCCAGGAACTGAGCATCCTCAAGGGTGTAGATGTCGTTGGTTATGACAACCATTGAAAACTCATCGCGCAAGGTTTCGCAAAGGCGGAGAGTTAGCATGGTCTTGCCCGAGCCGACCGGCCCCCCGATTCCCACCCGCACGGGACGAGAAAAAGTATTATTATTTTCTTTTTTCATGATATAAAAAGCCTTGAAAAGGCGAGTTCGTGGCGTGCGGAAGCCAGATCGAGCATGGGGTTGAACCAGCCCGCCTGATCGCGTGAAACCCGGGTAGCCCGAGAAAGAATGGTTTGAAGCTTCTCTTCGCAAATGCACTTTCCGATAATCTTTTGGCAAGCCACTTCGCCAAGCCTCAGGAGCTTGATCGATGCGGAGCAAAAGTTCGAAACCGCCTGGTAAACCCATGCCGTCATGCTGGCCGAGGGGGGAACACCCTGCAGGTCCCTGAGGATTGCAGTCGCCGTTATTTGCTGGCAGGGCAAGCTCCTCTCCCGTAGTTCACGGGCAAAGGAGACGGCCCACTCATCGGGATAAAGCTGATCTATCATCCTGAGCATCTGCAGGCCCTGGGAATGACCGGCTTCCCTTATTTCCCTAGTCAGTTTCCAAGCTGATATCTCCTCGTTGAGATCCAGCAGCTCATCCTGGTCGCGTGCCTCCGCCGCCTCTTGACAAAAAAGAAGATAGGGAAGCTCGAGATCGGCCAGAGAAGGAAGAATTTCCCCGGTTAGAAAGGCTTCCAGATCATTCTTGTCCTTGATTTTTCCCAAAGCCACCATTTCCTCCAAGCCATAAGAATGAGCATATCCACCGCTCGGGAAGAGCGTATCGGTCGTCTGAATTAGGCCTGCCAACCAGGTCCCACTCCAAGGCTCTTCATCAATGGGCATGCTCGTGATCATGGGAATGGGTATGTTCGTGATCGTGGGTATGTTCGTGATCGTGATCGTGGGAATGTTCGTGATCGTGGGAGTGATCATCGTGGTGATGATGTCCGGATGCCGCAACCACCGGGCGGAAGACCTCGAGTGCTTCCTCGTAGGGGATTTGGTTTCTCTCCATCATTTGGCGGACCGCAAGGTCGTTTTCAACAAGCAGATAAGATTCGGAAAACTGGGCGGGAAAATGGAGGTTGCCCACCTGCCATGCACGCTCTGCGGCTTCCTGCTGGCCACCTGGATAGGAAACCCGAAAAACTTTCTCGGGCTTCTGCTCGATGACGTAGGATTTCCCGTCTTCCTGAAAAAAACAATCCCCATGGGAAAACGGGGCATCGAGATCAAACCCGAAATCGCTTCCGTCATCGGCTTTTCCGCGCCACCTCCGCTTGGCCAGAACGCGTCTTTCGACTTTTAGCGGCACGGAGATTCCGCAGGCATTATCGTACTCTTCGGGTAGGGACTTGATCAGTTTCATAAGAATTAAAAAAGAAAATATCTCTGGGCCAAGGGGACTACCTCGGCGGGATCGCATCGCAATTCCTCGCCATCCGCCTTGACCATGTAGGTTTCGGGGTCTACCTCGATCTCGGGCAACGAATCGTTATGGATCAAGTCGGTCTTGCGCACCCCCCTTATTTCGCCGACCGGCTTGACCATCTTGCTCAGCCCCAAACCCTCGAGAGAACCCGAGGCAATGGAGGCCGCGCTGACGAAGGTGACCGAAGTCGAATGCCTGGCGTTGCCATAGGAGCCGAATTGAGGGCGGTAATGCATCGGCTGGGGCGTGGGAATCGAAGCGTTCGGATCCCCCATATTGGCGTAGGCGATAAATCCTCCCTTCAGAACGAGCTCAGGCTTCACACCGAAGAAAGCGGGCTTAAAGAGCACGAGGTCGGCAAGCTTGCCCACTTCTATCGACCCTATCTCTGCAGACATGCCATGGACGATCGCAGGGTTGATGGTGTATTTGGCCAAGTAGCGGAGGACGCGGAAATTATCAGCCGCTGGGTGTTCCGAGGACTCAAGTTTGCCGAATTGCCTCTTCATCTTGTCCGCCGTCTGCCAGGTCCGGCAAAGGACTTCCCCCACCCTGCCCATGGCCTGGCTGTCGCTTGCCATGATGGATATTGCTCCACGATCGTGGAGGATATCCTCGGCGGCAATGGTCGAGGGCCTGATGCGGGACTCCGCGAAGGAAACGTCTTCCGGAATCTTCGAGTCAAGGTGATGGCACACCATGAGCATATCGAGGTGCTCGTCGATGGTATTTACGGTGAAGGGACGGGTCGGGTTGGTTGAGGATGGAAGAACGTTGGGCTCCCCGCAGACCTTGATGATGTCCGGTGCATGCCCCCCGCCCGCTCCCTCGGTATGAAAAGTATGGATGGCCCTCCCCTTGAAGGCGGCTATTGAGTCCTCCACGAAGCCCGTCTCGTTGAGGGTATCGGTGTGGATCGCCACCTGGACGTCCATCTCTTCGGCCACGCCCAGGCATACGTCGATTGCGGCCGGTGTAGTACCCCAGTCCTCGTGAAGCTTCAGGCCGATGGCGCCGGCCTCGACCTGTTCTCTCAAGGCATCCGGAGAGGATGAGTTCCCTTTCCCGAGAAATCCCAGGTTCATGGGAAAGGAGTCCGCCGCCTGAAGCATCTTGCCCAGGTTCCAGGATCCGGGCGTGCAGGTGGTGGCATTGGTCCCGGTAGCGGGACCGGTTCCACCGCCCGTCATGGTGGTGAGCCCACTGGCTATGGCTTCCTCGATTTGCTGAGGACAGATAAAGTGGATGTGCGAATCGTATCCCCCCGCAGTCAGGATCATCCCCTCCCCGGCGATTACCTCAGTGCCGGCCCCGACCACCATGGATTCGGATACCCCGTCCTGGATGAGGGGATTCCCCCCATGCCCGACTCCCGAAATCCTTCCATCCTTCACCCCCACGTCCGCCTTGATCACTCCCAGGATGGGATCGAGTATGGTTGCGTTGGTGACGACCAGATCGAGGCAATCAGCCCCTAGGGCGAGAGGGGATTGGCCCATGCCGTCGCGGATTACCTTGCCTCCTCCGAACTTGATTTCGTTCCCATAACCTCCGCCTTCCTCAATCAAGTCCCGTTCCACCTCTATGAAAAGATTGGTGTCTCCAAGCCTGACGCGGTCGCCCACGGTAGGCCCGTACATCTCGGCGTATTGAGTTCTCGTAAGCTTCAGAGTCATTCGTCGAGGGCTCCGTTGATCAGGTTGTTGAGGCCGTATACCTCGCGCTTGCCGGCCAAGGCGACCAGCTCGACCTCACGGGAATCTCCCGGTTCGAAACGGGCCGCCGTGCCTGCCGGGACATTGAGCCGGAAACCCCTCGCCTTGGCCCGGTCGAAATCCAAGGCCCGGTTGACCTCGAAAAAATGAATGTGGCTTCCTACCTGAATCGGGCGATCTCCACGGTTGCTCACTTTGATCATCAAGGTACGGAGTCCGGGGTTGGCCTCCAGTGGCTGAGCCTCCTCGGGCGTTATGATCTCTCCGGGTATCATCTTATCGGGTTGTGTACTGTCACGAGCTTGGTTCCATCGGGAAATGTCGCCTCGACCTGGATCTCATGTATCATTTCGGGAATGCCCTCCATTACCTCGCCGCGCTTCAAAATGCTTGAACCGAACCCCATGAGGTCCGCCACGCTCCGGCCGTCCCTGGCCCCCTCCATTACCTCGTAGGTGATCAAGGCGATGGACTCGGGATAATTCAGCAAGACCCCGCGATCCTTTCTGCGCCGGGCGAGATCGGCCGCCACCACGATCATCAGCTTGTCTTTTTCTCTGGGCGTCAGATGCATGTCGATTACAGGCTGAGATGCTTGTGGACGGTATTCGAGTCAAGCTGCGAAACCGGGCCGGCGGCGACGAAGCGCCCCCTGTTCATAACGGCAAATGAGTCGGCGTATTTTCGAACGAAATCTACGTACTGCTCGACGAGTAGGATCGTCATTCCGCTCTTCTCGACGAGTCTACGGATGACTTCTCCGATCATCGTAATGACGTTTGGCTGGATCCCTTCGGTCGGCTCATCCAGAACCAGCAGCTTGGGGCGCGTAACCAGGGCTCGCCCTATGGCCAGTTGCTGTTGCTGACCGCCCGACAGATCACCTCCACGGCGCCGGCGCATGTCGTGCAGGACTGGGAAGGTCTCATATACGGAGGATGGAATGACTTGCTGGTCGGGACCAGCCGCCGCCAATGCAACGGAAAGATTTTCCTCGACCGTGAGCAAGGGGAAGATTTGCCTGCCCTGAGGGACGTACCCGATTCCTCGCACGGCCCTTGTGGAGGCGTCCTGGCTGGCGGCATTCCTGCCCTCGATGAAGACCTCTCCGGAGGAAGGCCGTTCCAAGCCCACGAGGTTGCGCAGAAAGGTCGTCTTTCCCACGCCGTTTCTTCCCATGACGCAGGATACGGTTTGGGCTGGGAGCTCGAAATCAAGCCCGTGCAGGACCTTTACCTCACCATAGGAAAACTGCAAGTCTTTGACTCTTAGATACGGAGCTGATTCCGTATCCTCCTGCAGGCGCTCTACGGAGGTTTCGGGCAAGGGAAATGGGCATTCGAACTTCATCCTCCGGAGGGTGGAGAATCTCTTCCTTTGCCCTCGAACTGATAAGGAGTAGCTGACGAACCTGCAACTCCTTCTGGCCTTCAGCCCGGTCCTTTGCGCAAGGGTAATCCTCATCGTCCCAAGTATGCCTCCATCACTTCCTCGTTCTGCTCCATTTCCTCCATTGTGCCCTCGGCAAGGACCTTGCCCTCGTTGAGGACCGTTACCGTCCTGTTTAGACGCCGAACGAAATCCATGTCGTGCTCAATTACGACCAAAGTATGCTCCTTGGCCAATTCCAGAAGCAAATCCGCAGTTTGGCCGGTCTCGATATCGGTCAATCCTGCCGCCGGCTCATCGACCAGCAAAAGTTTTGGTTTGGAAATGACCAAAGCGCTGATGGCAAGCCACTGCCTCTGGCCGTGGCTTAGGGATTTGGCCTTCTTGTCGGCATGCTCGGCAAGGGAAACCCTTTTGAGAATCTCATGAATAATCCGAGCCTCCTCCTCCGTTTCCCGGCTGAACAAATTATTCCTCCAGCCATGGTTTCCAGGGAGAGCGAGAAGCAGATTCTCGTAAGTGGTAAGGCTATCGAAGACCGTCGGCGTTTGAAACTTCCGCCCGATTCCACGCAAGGCGATCTCGGATTCGTTCATCCCCGAAATTTCCCTACCGTCGAAGTAGACCTTGCCGGTGGATGCCTTGGTTTTTCCGCTTACCAGGTCGCAAAAAGTTGTTTTACCCGCCCCATTGGGCCCAATGATTACGCGTAATTCTCCATGCCTTACTCCGTAGCTGGGGATGTCGACCGCCTTGAACCCATCGAAGGAAACAGATAAGTCCTCGACGAAGAGGGCGAACCTCGACGACCATGCCTCCCTTTGTACCTCACTAGGCCGAAATTCCTCGTAGGCCCTTAAGGCAGGATTGCCTTCCCGACCGGGTGCCGGCGTCTGACTTTCTTCGATTATTGCCCCGCTCATGTCTTCGCACCCTCCTCCGGAGCATCCGAACCCGAAACCTTGTCACTGGAAAATCGTTGCCCAAGCTGCACCAGTCCCTTGGGCAGTAAAAGAACCACGCCCAAGAAAAGAAGTCCGAGCAGGATGGGCCAATAATCGGGGCTCCAGGCAAACAAACCGTAGTCGTGTTCGGAGGTTAGGTAATTGTAGAGCAGGTTCACCACCAGTGCCCCGAGAACCGCCCCAGTAAGTGTGCCCCGGCCTCCTACGGCCACCCAAACGACCACCAAGAGCGAACGGTAGGCTTCCATGTTGGATGGGGTGACGATTTTCATCTGGGGCACGAAGAGCATCCCCGCAAGCCCCGCAAGCACGGCAGCAATGCAAAAAGCGAAAATTTTGAAAACATGCGGTTTGTATCCGAAAAAATGGAGGGTGGGCTCGTCGTCGCGAATAGCCAAGAGAATCTTTCCAAGCCGGGAATTCACGATCCATCTGCAAAGTAGGTATGCCCCGAAAAGGCAAATCGCCGTAATGAAATAAAGGGCAAGCTGGACTTCCGCGGAAGAAAGGGAGAACCCCACCTCCGCAACCGAGTAGTCCAGTTGGTCGAGCTTTCCGTCCTTATTGAGGTCGTACTCCATGCTGTTGCCGTGCGAAGCGAGCCATTGATCCTTTGCATCCACCGGGTTGAAGGTGGTGATCGATTCCTTCGGGGCGATGACGTCGAAGCGGGTCAGCCCGTTGGTTCCGCAAAGCTTTACGTCGTTGCGGCAAAAAACCAGCCAGCTAGCCACCGCGATGGCTTGGGTCAGGATGGCAAAGTATACCCCTCTCACTCGGCTGCGAAAAACCAGGTACCCTAGGGCGAACGAAACGAGCCCGGGGATGGCCAAGCCCAGTAAGACGGTAAGGGGGAGATTCCAGAAAGGCTTCCAGAAACCAGGGACCAGAGCATCCCCGGACGCTTCCCCGACCTCGTAGGGATAAACGACGAAAAGACAGGCGGGAATCTTCCAGCCCTCTGCATCGATGATTCCCTCCGGTCCCCCGTGGTGCGCCAAATGCATGCCCATCGCATAAGCCCCCAGGCAGAAAAAAGTAAACTGGCAAAGGCTCAGTATGCCCACGTAACCCCAGAGCAAGTCCAAGCCCAAGGCTAGGATTGCAAACGTCATGTAGCGACCCAGCATATTGACGTCCCCGATGGAAAGAAAACCCGCCCCATAGAGAAGCGGCAAGACAAAGAAAGCAAAGAAGGCGAGTACGGAGAAAGCCCGCTTCGACTTGATCAGAGCCTCTTGGGAACCGCCCTTCATTTCTTTTCCGAAAGACGTCCCTTGGGAGCGAACAAGCCCGCCGGGCGATATTGGATAAAGGCAACTATAAGGGCCAAAAGGATGACCTTCCCCCAGACCGGCCCGATCGTGAAGTCGCCGAACTCAAGAGGCTCGACTAACTTTGTAAGGATCCCGATCCCCAGCCCGGAACAAAGGACCCCAGCCAATTCCCCCACCCCTCCGGTGACCACGACGAGGAAGGAATCGACGATAAAGAGCTTCGTACCCATATCGGGGGTTACCCCTCCGACTATGGTCCAACCATAGCCGGCCACGCCTGCAATTCCCGAGCCGAGCGCGAAGGTGAATCGGTCGACGTTGCGGGTTCTTACCCCCAAGCTTCGGGCCATGTCACGGTTTTGCATGGTCGCCCGGATAAGCATCCCCATCCTGGTTTTTCGTATGACGAAATAAACGAAAGCCACGCAAGCACCGCAGAGGGCCAGCAGGTAAAGCCGGGCGTAGGGCAGGATGACGTCCTGGGAAATTTCATATCCGCCCCGCGCCCAAGTGGGAGCGTTGACTCCGATGTTGTCCCCATAACGAATGCGGATTAGCTGAATGAGGATCAACCCTACCCCCCATGTTGCCAGCAGGGACTCCAGGGGACGGTTGTAGAGATGACGAACCACGACCGACTCCATAAGAAGGCCAACCAAAGCGGAGGCAAGGAAGGCGATGGGCAAGGCGTACAGGTAATAATGATCGACCGTGTTATCGGGCGAGTGGGCGAAAAACATCTGTACCTCGTACGTCGCGTAAGCTCCGATCATGACAAGTTCCCCATGCGCCATGTTTATGACTCCCATCAAGCCGAAGGTGATGGCGAGCCCAAGGGCGATCAAAATTAGCACGCTCCCATAGGATACTCCCCGAAAAAGGTTTCCCGCAAGCTCGATGGAATCCCTGTGATCGTCAAGTTTACCTTTGACCGAACCGATGGATTCCATGGCGGATGCAAAATAGCCGGTCGATATCTCATTCCCATCGAGCAAGGATTGAATCTCCTGCTCGAAAGATTCGATGCGGGCCAATGCACGAAGGCTTTTTAACTGGCCCAGTTGATCTAGTGCGGAAATCCTTGAGTCCAGATTGCCCGCCTCTGCCGAGGATGTGCTGAAGCGAATCAGGGCCATGCTCTCCTTGGCTGTCCAGCGAATCTTTTCGTCTTGGGTGGGATCATTGGAAATTTCCACGAGAGTGGGCATGGCATCTGCGATAAAGGGCGGATCGCCACACTTCTTTATGCCTGAAAGCCTGACCTCGGGATCCGGAGAAAAAAGACGAAGAAGAAACTTGGATGAATTGACTAGTGACCTCAGCTTTCTGCTTGGACTAATGTCCTCCAGATCAAGGAGATCGGGCTTGGCTTGTTTGCCACCGACCAAATAAGGCTTTCCCGTAAGTGGCTCTAGCAAGGGCGCAAACTCGTTGAAGTCATCGTCCATGACCGTCTCCAAGTTGACCACGATCCGCACTGCTCCGTCTTCGTCCGGCCAGTTGTATACGCTTCCTTGGCGGTAAAGCTCGAAAAATTGCTCAAGGGTCGGAGCACCCGACTTGGCCAATTCGTTAATTGCCTCAATCCTTACTTCATCCTCGGAAGAGGCCAGAAGTTCGATAAGGCCAAGAAGAGCGGTCTCTCCTTTGTCGTTAGAACCAACCTCATCCGATGCATGGGCAGCACCGAACAACATGAATCCTAGAAATAGGATTGCTGAAAAAGATTTATTCAAAAGGTTTTTACTCCGTGCGAAGAAAAGCGGACTCGGAATAGATGAGCAATTCCGAGCCCGCTGCCCGTTTTTCTTTACCTCAATATAATCCTTCTAAAGGGACCCGTCCCCATTTGGGCCTCCGGTCGGCTTGGGAAAGTTACCATCCGGCCACAAGTAGGTGCTGTATGAGTCGGGGGAAACAAGCCCATCGCTCGCATAAACGATCTTGAATTGTCCGTTCTTGAGAATCTCACCGATGTAGACCGGCTTCAAGGTGTGCTGGTTGGTGGGATGCATCTTCTTTCTACCGCCTGGGGCATCGAACTCCAGGCCGTACACTGCTTTGCGAACCTTATCGACTTCAAAGGATTTTGCCTTTTCGACCGCGGCCTTCCATACGTAAACACCGAAGTAGGCGGCCTCGATGGGATCACAGGTAACGCGCTTGGCACCTCCCGGCAATCCTGCGGAAACGCAATACTTTTTGAAATTTTTGACAAAAGCGGCATTGGATGGACTTTTTACGCTTTGAAAGTAATTCCAAGCGGCCAAATGACCGACCAAGGGAGGAACGTCCATTGCCCGCAGTTCGTCCTCGGAGACGGAGAATGCCATGATTGGACAATCATCCGAGGTCAATCCCTGGTTGGCGAATTCTTTGTAAAAGGGAACGTTACTGTCGCCGTTGATGGTCGAAAGAATGCATGCATCTCCCGATGCGGCGAACTTCTTTACCTTGCTGACGATGGTCTGGTAATCCTGGTGATGGAAGGGCGTGTATTCCTCCATGACGTTCGCATCGGGTACCCCCTGTGCCTTTAAATAAGCCTTAAGCACCTTGTTGGCCGTCCTTGGGAAAACGTAATCCGTGCCCAGAAGGTAGAACTTCTTGCATCCCATTTCCTTGGCCATGTACTCGGCGGCGGGAACCAGCTGCTGGTTGGGAGAGGCAGCGGTGTAGAAAACATTGAGGGATTGCTCCTCGCCTTCGTACTGTACCGGATAAAACAGCAAAGCGTTTTCCTCTTCAAAGACCGGTAAACACGATTTGCGGCTAACCGAGGTCCAGCAACCGAAGGTTACGGCAACCTTTTCATCATTGATCAGTTGCTTGGCCTTCTCCGCGAACAACGGCCAATCTGAAGCTGGGTCGACGACAACCGCCTCTACCTGCTCGCCAAGTACGCCACCGGATTCGTTGATTTCCTTCACGGCCATCATCACAACGTCCCTAAGGGAAGTTTCGGAGATCGCCATGGTTCCACTGAGGGAGTGCAACACGCCAACCTTTACGGCTTGCAGGCTTGATGCGGTGAATAAGAGTGCGGCGACAACCGCGAAGACTGATTTTAATTTTTTCTTTTTCATCATTGGGTTATGGAAGTTTTGATATTTTTATTCCCGAGAGTTTCGTATCTGGGGTACTACCGAAATACATCCATTTTCTGCGCCAATTTTTTTTATAATATATAAATTGCAAAAGAAACTTATACACATTAGGATAATCGATTTATTCTATATAAAACACTCATGTTTCACTCCCCCCTTTTTACGCAAAGAAGAGGGCCGGGAACTACCCCGGCCCTCAACAACAACAAACTCCTAGACTGAAACTAGAAGGTGAATATGACCTCTACCGCAGCAAGGTCACCGGGATCCGTACCGGCCGCATTGACCGAGTAGGTGCTGTACTCAATCAAGCCGGAAAGACTATCCGTGAAGACGTAACTAGGTGAAATGGTGAATTTGTCGTATTCCGCGGTTCCGATTTCCTCCTCGGAATACCTGATGGTTAACCCCATTGCATCCGTAACGGCGTAGTTACCCATGATGAGCCATCCTTCGATGTCATCTCCGGTCGTGTTGTCCTTTTCGGCAACCTCAACGGCGAGCAGGAGCTTGTCCATCTGATAGCTTGCCCAGTAAGTGGTTGTTTCGTAGGCATCCCAGTCCGCCATGATGGCTTTTACGGTGAGGTTTTCGATCCCCGTAAAGGCGAGAGCATACTCGTATCCGCCATCCTGCTCGACGCTGGAGAAGATGCCCAAGCTGAACATGTCGTTACCATAATCAACGGAGACACCGTCATCATAGGCATCGTAGATGTCTTGCCCGCCTCCACTGTTGACGTCGTAAGCATAGCTGTACTGGTACATGTTGGTCGGATCATAGGCCTCGAATCCAAGATAAGAAAGCATCTTACCGCCGGTAACGCTGAACCCGTTCCCGAAGTCGTAGGTAATGATGGCCTCCTCGAGCATCGCGCCGTTGGTTGCACTGTCGTAAAGGTCGAAGTCGACCGAGACGGAAACTGGTCCGTCCTCGAAATCCAAGTTTATCTCAACCTGGGAAACATCGGTCGTTTCGACGTCTTTTTGGGTTGCAAAGTAGAGGTCTACGAAGCCCGAAAGCTCAAGACCACTGCCCGTGGGTCCAATCTCAATTGCCTTCGCATTGAAGACGACAAGAAAACTTGCCAAGGATATGAAGTATTTTTTCATTATTGTTTGTTTTGTAGTTTATTTAGTTTGTTTGTTCCGCAACTTGCGGACTTGATTGTATCTAGTGCTATAACCGCGCCAATTTATAATTCGTTAGGGATAATATTCATTTTTTTTCACAAGATGAGATTATCTTTATGAATTTTATTCATGTAATGATTATATTAATTATTTTAATGAATAGATTTCATCAAAACAGGGCATGCGGAAAAAGAACGCCCGGCGAACGGAGATCGGCAAGCCTTGGGCCAAACGTTCATTTTGCATGGGTCATAGCATCAGTACGCCAAGTAAGAAAACAGAGACCACTGCTAGGGTAGCTCCGGTTATGAGACTTTTAGCCCAGAGAGAGGCATCGCTCTCGGATGAATCTAATTTTTTTAAATCTAACATTCTTAATTCCTTCCATTGGTGGTTTTAGTTCCACACTCCCTTTCGCATCAGCTGCGCCAATTCCGACGCACATATTTTTTTACCTTATTTTGCGTATTTAATTTACACTCCAAAAAGCATTCACGGCCTTTTGATTCGGCTTATTCATAACCTGCGTGCATCACCCTCATACCACATATAAATAGAGTGTTAGGTGGATAAAAAACATACGTCATCGACCTGGGCTGTATAATCTTGCCCAAGCCACTTTTCAGCTTCTGTGCCCACCGCAACGGCTCAGGCCGAATTGGTAAATCCTGGAAAAAAAGCTCCGAATGAGCTGATTTCGCTAAAGAACCGGAAAATCGTCCGATTATACAAGAGGTCCACAAGGAGGTGGGCGCAGGGCACACGGAGGTGCGGTTCAATACTTGAGGCGATTGTTTCGCGAAGGGCCACGGGCCGTTCGCGGGCATTTGCATCCATACTCAATGATTACGCCCATAAACCAGGATCTGACCGGTCTCGCCCTCGAGACCCATCGAGCTCGCATGGATTTGGAGGATTCCATTTCCAAGCTTTCCTCCGGCAAGCGTCTGCAGGACGCCAAGGCGGATGCCGGTGGCTTCCAGCAGGCGGCCAAGCTGTTATCGCGCAACAAGCGCGACCACGCCGCCATGGGGAACCTCCAGAACCTCATCTCCTACACTCAGACCCAGGACGGCGCTCTCGAAGTGGTGGGGAAACTCCTCAGCCGCATGAACGACCTTGCGATGCGGGCCCTCGACGTCACCACGACCGACTCCGACCGGGAGAACTACAACAAGGAATTTCTCGAACTGGTGGCCCAGCTCGACCAGATCAAGCGTCAGAAGTTCAATGATATGGACCTGTTCGGGGCGGGTGGCTTCAGCGACGCCAAACAGGAATTCATCGACTCGCTTAAGAGCGGATGGCTGAAGAGCGCCGAGGATCTGATTTCCACCCAGTACGGATGGAACGTCGATCCGAACGACGAATGGGACCTTATCGTCAACGAGAACGATACGGGAGGCTACGCCGCCTTCGTCATGACCTCCTGGGACAACACCGGCACCGCCAACGTGATCGAGATGCAGTTCGACCTGCCCGACTTTTCCGCCCCTCATACCCAGCCCACCTCACAGGCCGACCGCGTCGTGGCCCACGAGATGGTTCACGCCATGCAGGCCCAGAACTCCTTTTACGGAGACATCACCGGGGACGGCTCCAGCCGCGGAACCTGGTTCAAGGAAGGCCTGGCGGAGTTCATCCACGGGGCCGATAACCGCGTCCTCGGAATCCTCGGGGCCGCCCCCAGCACCGCCCAGATCGACACCCTCACCGCAGCCATAGGAACGGGCAACGAGAGCTGGACCACCAGCGAGCAGTACGCTTCCGCCTACCTCGCCGCCCGCTACTTGGACAACCAAATCAAGGCGGCAGGCCAATCCGGGGTCAAGCACCTGACCCAGTGGATGGAGAACCGCTTCTCCAGCGTCCCGGGTGCAACCGCCTCGGACAGCGGACTGAACGCTTATTTCCAAACCTTCACTGGCTACGCCGACACCAACGCCTTTCTGACCGACTTCAAGGGGGCCAACGGCAGGAATTTCATCAATACCCAAATCGTGCCCAACCTCTCCAACGCGGATACCGGATCGATCGCCGGCACCGACGCGGGAGGAGGAGCCGTGCCCCTCGACGGGCAGGCCGTGGTGCCCGACACCGCTGGGAACGCCCTAAGCAATTCCGTCTACGAGGTGGAAAAGGGAAGCCTCGCGGCCACCGTGGACGGAACCGGGGACACCTGGAACCTGCAGTCGGTCAACACCATCACCGTAAACGACACCGCCACCTACAACCTCGAGAGCATAACCAACGCCCGCGGGACCCTCACCCAGTTGATCGACTGGCTGGAAAACCTCTCCGCGGAACGAGCCATCGTGGGCGCGAACTTGAGCCGCCTGACCAAGGAAGCGAACAACCTGACCCACAAGATCGAGAACTTCGAAATGGCCACCAGCCGGATCGAGGATACCGACGTAGCCAAGGAGAGCTCGAGGTTCGCGGCCAGCCAGGTTCGGTCTCAGGCCAGCGTGGCGATCCTCGCCCAGGGCAACCAGACCAGCGTCAAGCTGGCGGACCTGATCCGGGGCGTAAACATAGGGGGATAAAGCCTCTTCAGTAAACCCGGGAAAGCCACGGGTTGCCTTCCGGTTTTCATGACTTAGAATTCTCTTCGCAGAGGCATGATGAACAACTAAACGGCAACCACACGCTCATTGATCATTTCGGGCAAACCCACCGCAGTTCTAAGCAATACGTCCAAGGGCTTGTATTGCCCGGCCGGTGATTTTTACCTGGACCCAAGAGGATCGGTAAAACGAGCGCTCATCACCCACGCTCACAGCGACCATGCCAGACCGGGGCATGAAAACTACCTCTGCTCCGATCCTTGCCTTCCCTTGCTCCGTTTGCGTTTGGGAGGGAAGGCAAAAATGGAGAGCCTTCCGTTTGGCGAAAGACGTCGGATCGGTGATGCTTGCGTATCCTTTCATCCTGCCGGACACATCCTTGGGTCCGCTCAAATCAGGGTGGAGGTATCCGGCAAATCCTACGTCGTAAGTGGAGACTACAAACCGGACAAGGACGGTACCTGCGAGGCGTTCGAGTTGGTCAAATGCCATGGCTTCGTTTCCGAGTGCACCTTCGGTTTACCCGTCTACCGCTGGACAAAGGAGGAGGAAGTCTTCACCCAAATCAACCAATGGTGGGCTTCCAATGCCGAAGAAGGTAGGCCTTCCGTCGTCTTTGCCTACTCCCTCGGCAAGGCCCAGCGGGTACTTTCCGGTCTGGATCCGGCGAATGGCCCCATCCTCATGCACCCGGCCGCCCACGCGTTTCTCGAACCTTACCGCAAGGCAGGCATTTCACTACCTGAGGCCGCCAAGGTCGATCAAGCAAAGACGGGAGAATACGCCCAAGCGATTATCCTCGCCCCTCCCGCAGTCGAGGAATCCGGTTGGACCAGAGCTTTCAAGGGTTGCCGCAAGAGCCTCGCCTCCGGGTGGATGGCGATCAGAGGACCGCGCAGAAGGCAAAACCTCGACCGAGGTTTCGTCTTATCCGATCACGCCGACTGGAACGGGCTTGTCGGCGTAATAAGCGCAACCGAAGCGGATGAGGTCCTGCTGACCCACGGTAACGGGGAAGCCCTGGCCCGTTACTTGGGTGAGAAGGGGATTCGTGCTAAGGTGCTGGAAAAACCCTCCGGTCCGCGGGAAGAAAAACAACCATGAAATTGTTCTCCAGGCTTTTCCACGACTTGGACGCAATGACGAAGACCAACGAGCGGGTTGAGCGTCTGGGACTTTATTTCGAAAAAGCGGACCCGAATGATTCCATCTGGGCATGCTGGTTTTTAGCCGGTAACCGGATAAAGGGCGCGGTCAAGACATCTCAACTCCGGGCTTTTGCCTCCGAAAGGACTGGTCTGCCCGATTGGATCGTATCGGAGTCTCACGAGCGGGTTGGCGACCTCGCCGAGACCTTGAGCCTGTTGGTTGAAGCAAAGGTCTCAGGCACCTCTCTCTCCCTAAGCCAACTCGTCGAGGCATTCATCAAGCCGATGGTTTTCATGGATAGGGAGGAGCGGAGGAATTGCATCTACCGGGCTTGGGACGTCTTGGGTCCGGAGGATTTTCTGCCCTTTCACAAATTACTCACCGGAGCCTTCAGGATGGGCGTCTCAAAAGGGAATCTATGCAAGGCTTTGGCCCTTGTCGGGAAACTGGAACCAGCCTTCGTTGCCCAGAGATTGACTGGGAACTGGACCCCCGAAACGACTTCTCTGGATAAGATTCTCAACCCGAAACATACGGAGGAATCGCTTTGTCTTCCCTTCCCCTTTTTTCTAGCCTGCCCGATCCAGGATACGGCTCCGGATGAGCTCGGTTCCGTCGAGGACTGGCAGGTCGAATGGAAATGGGACGGAATTCGCGCCCAACTGATCAAAAGCGGTGGGAACGTGATGCTCTGGTCAAGGGGTGAGGAATCGGTTGGTGAATCGTTCCCTGAAATCATCCGAGCGGCTAATTCCATCCCTTCCGACGTCTGCCTCGATGGCGAAATTCTTGCTTGGGGGAAAAACGGACTCAGACCGTTCTCACGTCTTCAAAAGAGGCTGGGCAGAAAGGACCCGGGCCCAACCATCATGAAAAGAGAACCCGTCCGCTTTCAAGCCTACGATCTACTTCGCCTGAAGGGAAAGGACCTCAGGGAACAACCCCTGCGCAAAAGGCGGGCAAAACTGATCGAGACCCTGGACAAGCTGCCTAACGAGTTCCCCATCGGCCTATCCTCGGTGCTCATTGAAAAAAGCTGGGAAGAATTGGCCGCTCTCCACAGGCAGTCCCGTGAGCGCGGGGTTGAGGGTTTCATGCTCAAGCGCAAGGATTCCACTTACCAAAGCGGACGCGTTAAGGGCGACTGGTTCAAGTGGAAAGTCGATCCCCTGCACGCGGACATGGTGATGGTGAGCGCCCAGCTCGGGCACGGCAAACGCTCCAACCTGTACAGCGACTACTCGCTTGCCGTCTGGAACGACCGCGGAGAGCTGGTAGTCGTGGCCAAGGCCTATTCGGGCCTAACCGACAAGGAACTCAAGGAGGTCGATCGCTTCGTTCGGGCCAACATAACGGGTCGGTTCGGACCAGTCCGAGGCGTGCGGCCCAAGCTCGTCTTCGAGGTTGCCTTCGAAGGGGTGAGATTCTCCGGCCGACACAAGTCGGGCGTTGCCTTAAGGTTTCCGAGGATCAAGCGATGGCGCCTCGACAAGAAGCCCTCCGATGCAGATACCCTGGAAACGGTACGCAACTTGACCAGCAGCGAGATCAGCCGTGCCGAGGACGGAACGAGAACCGACGAAGACGGAAATCTCCTCCTTTTCTAAACCTTTCTTTTCTCATTCGGGGTTATGGATTTCCAACCCCGGGCCGGCACTTCAAGAACTTCTCTTCCATCCGTCATGAATATGCGGTCTCCCTCTCCGGGCACGACCTTTCGAAGTCCGGTAAAATCGCCGAATGCAGGTAGTATGATTCTCTCCTCCCCAACTTGAAAACAAGGGGCTCGCAGGCTTGTGCCTCCCTTTTCCCTCAGGGCAAAACCAGGATGAACGTGTCCGGCAAGATAGGGTTTCGAAGAACGCTCGACGGGATGGTGCCTGAGCTCGAATTCATATTCCCTCCACGGTTCGGGATGGCATTGTATGCCCAGTTCCGGCCAAGGGTCGCCCGAACGAAGATCGTGATTTCCGCGAACGAGGTGAAGCTCGAGCTTGGGCAACCTTTTCCTCCATGCGATCAGATCCAGCCTGACCTCCTCGGTCCTTCCCTCCCGCGCATGAAGAAAATCGCCAAGAAAAACAAGGGTTTCCGCCTTTGTACGGGAGACCAGCTTTTCAAGGAGCAAACAGTCGTCACGGGACGAGGTTTCCGGAACCGGAATACCCGACTTCCGAAAAGTCGCCGCCTTTCCGAAGTGGGTATCCGCGACGAAGAGAGCTTTTCTCTTCTTCCAGAAAACCGCCTTTTCCGGGCAGATCAAAAGCGTTTCCCCACCCCAGTCTAGCTCGAGCCCCCCGTTGCTCAGGCTCATGCCGATACCTCCAGTTTTTCAGCCATTTTCCGAACCCTGTCTCCCCATGACTCAGTGCTCAACTGGGCCCGGATCGACTCCGCCCAGAGAGGAAAGGCAAAGGGAGTCAGTCTAGCGGGGTGATTGAGAACGAATTCTTGCTTTCGTATACGGGCCAAAGCCTCCCTCATCCTTTCGACTTCCAGCTGTCGCTCAAGCACCTCCCTCCTAGATTGGATAAGGAGGAGGTTGTCCGGTTCGTACTTGGAAAAGACGTCGAAGAACAGGCCTCCCGATGCCTGAAGCTGTCGTCCAGATTTGGGGGACCCAGGATACCCTTGGAAGACGAGTCCGGCCACCCGGGCAATCTCACGGAATTGCCTCTTTGCCATTTCGCTCAGGTTCATGCAGGCAACCAGTTCGTCAACCAAGCCATCGGGAGAGATAAGAGATTTCCATTCAGAAACCCCTATGTCCCTATCCGTGTTCGAGCAAAGATGGAACCCATAATCATTAAAGGAAACGGAAAGAGTCATGGGCTCGAGCTTGCTCATTCGATACCCGACCAGCGCCGCCATGCCCTCGTGCGCCAAACGCCCTGCGAAGGGGAAAAGAAACCAGCTCGTTCCCTGTCTGGTCTTCGTTTTCTCGATAAGGAACCCATCCGTACCGGGTAACGAGGACCACTCCGCCTGCAAGGCCAGGGTCTCCTTCATTGCCATCATTTCCCTACCCTTTAAGTCTCCCTTGGAAACCTCCCTCATCTTTTCCCTCACCGTATCGGCAAGCTCGGAAGAAAGAGGAGATTTTCCCCCTCCCCATACCGGAATCGTTCCCTTTTTCGATTTGGCCAGACGCACGTAGGCAGTAAGGTCGCGCACCCTGTCGAGGACCAGCAACCTCCCCGCAAAGAAAAAGTTCGATCCAGGCTTGAGCCTCGAAACGAAGGATTCCTCGACCGTGCCCAGGCTTTTGCCCGACCTCATCTTGACCAGAATTGCGGGATCGCTCGTAATGGTACCTATGGACATCCTGTGAAACCTCTCGACCCTCCGGGAATCCACGCGGAACAGACCCTTCTTGCGGGTCACCCTCTTGAACTGATCGTAGGCCTTAAGGCTCTTGCCCCCCTTGACGAGGAAATCAATGGTCCATCCCCACTCCTCGTCCGTTAAGTCCCGGTAAGACCAAGCGGAACGAATTTCCTCAAGAGCCTCCCGCTCACGGAATCCCTCCCCCAAGGCCAGGGTCACAAGGTGCTGAGCCAAAAGGTCCAAAGGGGCCCGCAAAGGCTCGCGCTTCTCAATCCTCATATCCTCCATGGCGTCACGGGCGGCGGCGAACTCGACCAGTTCCATGGCCTGAGTGGGTACGCAAACCACCCGACTCGCGACTCCCGGTTGGTGCCCGCACCTGCCCGCCCTCTGCAGCAGGCGGGCGATTCCCTTGGGCCCTCCGATCTGGATGACCTGGTCGACCGGAGAAAAGTCAACCCCCAGGTCCAGGCTACTCGTGCATACCACAGCCTTGATCTCGCCCGTGCGCAAGCGATCCTCGATTTCGCGGCGTGATTTTCTTTCGATGGACCCGTGATGGATTCCAATTCGTCCTTCCCATTCCGGCCTCACCAGAAGCAAAGCGTTGAACCAGTATTCGGTTTGCGAACGGACGTTGGTGAACACGAGACTCGTTTGGGCCTCTTCAATGCGCTTGGCCACCTCTTCCACCAGTTTTCCTCCGAGGTGTCCGGCCCAAGGAAACCTTTCCAGGCTCTTTGGCACGACCGTTTCGATGACGAATTTCTTCTTCATTCCGCCGTTGATCAAGGTACCCTCGGCATTCGTCCCGAGGAGAGCAGACATGGCGACCTCCAGGTTGCCCAGGGTCGCCGACAAGCCCCAGGTTCTGAGAGACGGGTTCCATTTGCGCAACCTCGCAAGACAAAGCTCGGTTTGGGTGCCCCGCTTGGTGGAAAGCAACTCGTGCCACTCATCCACCACGACTGCCTTGAGCTCGGAGGCCGACTCCTTGAAATCGGGATAGGACAAGAGCAGGGAAAGACTCTCAGGGGTAGTGACCAAACAGGAGGGGAGCCGCCTTCTTTGCCTTGCCTTAAGAGCACCCGAGGTATCCCCAGTGCGCGCCTCCACCGTCCACGGGACCTCCAGTTCATCGCAAAGCTCGAGGAGGGAAAGTCTGGTGTCTTCGACCAAAGCCCGTAGAGGCGTAATCCACAGGACCTGCAAACCAAGAGCGGATTTCCCCCGCCTTTGCCCCGTCATCCACTCGGCGAGTGGCGGAAACCAAACGGCATAGGTCTTGCCCGTTCCCGTCGGGGCATGAACAAGACCGCTCTCTCCGGACGCATACGCCTTCCACGCATCCCGCTGAAACTTGAATACCCGCCAACCCCGCTTCCTAAAAAGACCGGTGGCCTTACGGTGAGCTTCCTCGATGCGCATGAAAGGACTACCTTGTACGTACCGGCATACTAATCAAGTTTTCCCGACAAGCTTATAGTTCCGTCCCTTCGGTTAAGATGCCTCCAAAAGGAATCCGAATTCGGAGAACCTCAAAAACCTCTTGAACCTTAGCCACCGTCGGAGATAGAAACTTTTCGGATGAAGACCTCAGGTAAAAAACCCGTTTCCTTGGCTCTGTTCACGGCCTTTCTCGTTCTGGCCATTCTGCCGGGGGCCGCCGGGGAAACCCTCCGGGTCATGACCTTCAACCTGTGGCGGGGCGGGACGGTCGGGGGCCAACCGCTCAGCCGGTCGGTCCAGGTGATCCGCGAATCCAAGGCGGACGTGGCTGGCCTCCAGGAATCCCACGGAGGCGGGGCCGACAACGCGGCGAAGATGGCCGAGGCCTTGGGGTGGCATCATTTCAGGCAGGGCGGCAAGGGGGAGAGTACCTCGGTCATCAGCCGGTTCCCCATCACCGGGCACACCCCGAAGAAATACGGGGTGACGATTGAGATGAGCAAGGGAGTCACCCTCAAGGTCTTCAACATCCATTTCCGGCCCTCCCCCTACCAGCCCTACCAGCTCAAGCGCATCCCCTATGGGAACGCCCCCTTCATCACCACCGCCAAGGAAGCCGTGCAGTGGGCCCACAAGTCCCGGGGCAGTCAGGTCGACAACCTTCTTTCCGAGCTCGAGCCCGCCCTATCCGAAGGCGGACCGGTCTTCCTGACGGGGGATTTCAACGAGCCCTCCTTCGAGGACTGGACGGCCCGGGCGAGCAAGGCGGGCCTGGTACCCGTCGCGGTCGAATATCCCGCCACCGCGAGGGTAACCAAGGCCGGGCTGACCGATAGCTACCGGGCCATCCACCCCGACGAAATCAAGAAACGCGGCCACACCTGGACCAACAAGACCAGCCCGGACGACCCCAAGGATTTCCACGACCGCATCGATTTCGTGTTTGCCCGCGGGGCCAAGGTCCTCGCGAGCCAAGTGGTGGGCGAAAACCGGAAAAACGCCGACCTCGTGGTTTCCCCCTGGCCCTCCGACCACCGGGCCGTGCTCTCCACCTTCCGGATCGGCAAGGACTGAGCAAGCATTCCTCCAAATCAGGGATTCGGCCCGTGCCCTTGACTTGCCCAAGCAATTGTCCGATAAAGGGAAAATCATGAAGAAGTTTTCCGCCTTGCTCGCTCTCTTGCTCCTTGGGGCAGGCACCCTCGCAGGCGGGATCGAGAACGAGGGGGTATTCGGAGCCGCCTTCGCGGGCGTCTCCACCGACGCTTCCCACAGGATCGTCAACCAGGTAGGCCCGCTCGCCGATTTCGCGGTTCCCAAGGCACTCGCCGCCCGGGCCGAAAAGAGAACCCTTCAGGAGGGTGAATCCTCACCGCTGAAGGCCGACCTCGTCCTCGACGACGGGACGGTGACCAACCTCTCCCCCGTGGAGGTCTCCTGGACCGCGCCGGGAGATGCCGTAGCGATCGAGAACCACCTCGCCACCGCGGTCAAGGTATCCGGCAGAATGAGCGTATCCCTTCAGGCAAGCGCCCACGGGATGAGCGCAACCTTCTTCATCCGGCTCAAGCCCGGGGAGGACCCGTCCGCGGCAACCGCCGGCCTGCCCCCCGCCCTTTCCGGCTCGGCCGACCTTGGCCAGGGAGGCTGGCTGCATTCGCCCTGGTTCGGAAATTTCTTCCGGGGCAACGAAAACTGGCTCCATCACGGCAGCCACGGCTGGCTCTTCACGGTTCCCGGGCAGGGCAATTCCATGTGGATGTGGAACCCGCACCAGCGCTGGCTGTGGACCTCCCCCTCGATCTATCCGCACCTGTACCGCAATAAGGATGGGTCCTGGCTCTATTTCGTGGCCTACGGGCCAACCCTCCGGTTCTATTACAACCAGACGACCAACGCCTACGAGCAGGCCCTCCCCTGAGCCGGGAACGGTTGCAGACATCCCCCTCCCGCTTGACTGAGCCGGGCCCGGATGCTTGGGTGGGGAGATGAAGTTTCCCGCCCTTTTCCCCTCCGGTCTGTTGCCAGGCGCAACGGCCCTGCTCCTTCTCTCACCGTCTCACTCGCCGGCCAAACAAGGGCCCGGAGAAGACCCATCCATCGTCCGGGTCTTCCTTTTCGCGGGACAGTCGAACATGGTCGGGTCCGACTCCAAGGCCCGGGACGTCAGTCGATTCCCCCGCTACCTGGGGCTGGATAAAGCCCAGCCGGGCATCCGCTTCTCCTACTGCATCGGGCGGCAAAACAAAATGCGCTCGGACGGCTGGACCGACCTGCAGCCCGTAAACGGGGTCATCGGGCCCGAGCTGAGCTTTGCCCGCAAGGTCTCCGGGGCCACCCGGTCCCCCATTGCCGTCATCAAGTGCGCCGCGGGGGGAACCCACCTGGGCGGAGACTGGAACCCGGACGACCCCATGGGCTTCAAGATGTATCCGCTGGCCAGGAAACTGGTCGAGTCCTCCCTCGCCGAGCTGACCCGACGCAAGATCAGGTACCGCATCGAGGGCTTCATGTGGCACCAGGGGGAAAACGACATGTTCAACGAGGCCTACATGGCCAACTATGGGAAAAACCTGAAGAACTTCATCGCCCGCTGGCGAGCCGACCTCGAGCTTCCCCGTCTCCGGTTCTACCTGGGCGAGCTTTGCACCAAGACCATCTGGGGCATGGACCTGCGCCCGAGAATGTACGCCATCAGTCAGGGCCAGAAGGAAGTGGCCCGGGACGACCCGCTGGTCGATTACGTCCCCACCTCTCACGTCGGGGTGGAGATCGGCAACCCCGTCGGCCTGCACTATCATTACGGTACGCTCGGGCAACTCCAGCACGGGGAAAACTACGCCGACGCCTACCTCCGCTCCATCGGGAAACTACCGCGTGCCAAACGCGCTCTGCGCAAATGGCCCTATGAGAAGGGTGAAAAGGTAAGCCTCTTCGTCCTGGCCGGGCACCGCAACATGGAGGGGGAACGGGCCTTCGTGGAGGACTTGGAAAAAATGGACGGGCGCTCGGGCCTGCTCGGGGACGACCCCTCGATCGCCTACAAGTATTCGCTTGGCGGCGGATACGGGATCTCCGAGGGATGGGAACCCTTCGGGATTCCCGACTACTACGGGACCTTCGGACCCGAGCTCAGTTTCGTCCATACCCTCAAGGCCGAAGGCAAGACCAACCTGGCCGTCGCGAAGTATACCCACAGCGGATCCCAGATCATAGACTGGACGCCCGAGGGAAGCATGGCCAAGGACCGTCACCTCTATCCCGGGTTCATCTCCTTCGTCAAGCAATCGGTAGCCGAGCTCAAGGCCAAGGGGAACGGGGTCGAACTGGCGGGGATCTTTTATCACGTCGGGGAAAACGACATGTCCTTTCATCCCTACCGCCGGGATGCGGCCAAGCGCATCGGGGACATGATCGCCCAAAGCCGCAGGGACCTCGGGATGCCCAATCTGAAATGGTACGTCAGCCAGCAGCCCCCGACCGACGTCGAGAAGCTCAACAAGCTGGACGTGATGAGGGAGGTGGGTGAGCTCGCCCAATCCGACCCGTCGACCGTTCACGTCAAGGCCGTCGACTTGCCACCACAGGAAAAGAGGCTGGTCATCCGGGCCGATGGGATCGTTGCCCTGGGGGAACGGATAGCCCGGGCCTACCTAGGGAAGAAGTAGGGAGTCAAAAGCGGGAAAGCGGAAGCTTTTAGGGATAAAAGACCTGCGGATTCGCGACCCAGCGCGAACCCGTGCCCCATCCCGGACCCTTTGAAGTTTTACTCGGAGGCGTTGCCTTCGCCTTCCTTGCAGCATTCGCCGCTATCGGAACAGCACTCGGCTTCGGCCGAGCCACCACAGGAAGCAAAAAGCCCCAAGGAAAGAATTCCAAGAATAGAGAGTAAGTATTTTATAACGTTCATATCTAAGCCTCTTATTGTGCCTTTCGTTCCCTTTCTTTGCAAATTAAAAAAGTCATGGATTTGCATAACCCGAAAAGGCGCGCTTTATTAGTTTCGTTGCCCTATTGCCCCTTTTTGCGAATTTGGTTTAATAATTCGTTGGCCCCCTTGCCCGTCAAACGGCAAGGGGGTTTTTTTGCGGCCTCCCAAGACCGCCCGCTCCCCCTTGACTGACGGGGACCCAAGCGCTTGGCTTTCAGGGTGAACCAACCGAGATCATCCAGAAACGGCCAACCCGGTAGCGAAACCCGATGACGACCGCATCTGAGGGAACCCTGGTCTTTCTCGACCATGCCTTTCTCACGGCCCATACCGCCCTTATCTTCTTCAACCTATTCGGCTGGGCCTGGAAAAGGACCCTTCGCCTGAATCTTCTGAGCATTGGCCTGACGGCAGCTTCCTGGATCGTCTTCGCTCCCTGGTACGGGCTGGGGTATTGCCCCTGCACCGACTGGCACTGGCAGGTCAAGGAGGCCCTCGGGCAAACCGGCCTGCCCAACAACTACCTGACCTACCTATTCGAGGCCTGGACGGGGGCCGTGGTCAGCGACGCCTTCGCCGCCAAGCTGGCCTGGGGGGCTCTCGTCCCCGCCTTGGCCCTTTCCCTCTTTCTCAATTTCAGAAAAAAGGCGGAGGGAGAGAAGGACTAGGGCACGAGGGCTCGCTCGCTGACCATTTCTCCATTCCGGTAGGTGGTGCGATACCATTCCGAGCCATCCTTCCCATAGGTAATCCAGAGCCCGTCCGGCTTGCCGTCGCGGTAGGTGATCCTCTCCTTGGGAACACCCTCCCTTGTCCATCTCAGGAAGAGCCCGTTCATCTTGTCGTCGGTGTAGTTGCCTTCCGATTCCTTGACCCCGTTGGGGTGCCAGAAGACGAAGGGCCCGTTCTTGCTTCCATCGAGGTAGTGGGTCTCCATCTCCTTTTCCCCGCCCTCGCCCCAGCGGACGTAACGGCCCGTCCGCCTGCCTTCGCGATAGTTGCCCGCGGATGCCTTCGCGCCATTCTCGCGCCAGGTCCGGTAGGGTCCGTCCTCCCTGCCGTAGCGGATACGGACGAGGGACTTGACCCTACCGTCCGGGTGGCTCTCCCTTTTCCAACCGCTGAAGGGCATGGGCTCACCCGGGAGATACAGGAGACCGCTTCCCGCAACCTCTCTTTTCTCGATCTCTTCCTTATCCACCGCTACGGCCAAGATCCTTTCCAAGTCCTCCGGTTCGTCGGGATCGGCGTCCTCGAGGGGCAGGGAAACCTTGTAGACGGGGATTTGCTCGCGAAGCTCGCCAGCGGCTTCCGGGACTGAGGTCCGCGGGTCGCCGGCATCCCCCCGCCCGTCATCCAGGCTCAGGTTCACTTCACACCCCGCGCAAAGGAGGGCAAGGATCAGGCTTACCGGCAAATTCTTCACGCACTTCCCATAAGAGAGCCCACTATCCTTGGCAAGTTAGATAGGGAGAGGTCGCCCGAATTCAGCACGGGACGGGAACCATGCGCAGGGAGGATCTTAGATTCCAGTGATTCCAAAGCATGCGGGATTCGTTATCACACTTGTCATCCGCAAGAAAAACCAAACCAAATATGAATCATTCAACATGAACCTCAAGACCATAAGCAACCTGTCCTTCTTCCTCGGCTTCGCCTCCATCATCGCATCCATCGCCATCTGGTTTTTTACCGGCGGAACCGAGCCCGACAGCCAAGCCCATGCCGAGCGCTTCGGCATTTTCGTGGGCCTGTGGGCCCCCACTTTTCTCATCTTGTCCAACCGCTGCGACCGCTACGCGGAAAAACAATCCAAGCAGTAACCGGGCTCTGCTCCCCAGCCTCTCCCTTGACGGAGCGCGCCCAAGGCGCTTGGCTGGGCGGATGAAGATTTTCTTTCCCGTACCGGTCTGTGCCCTTTGCCTTTTTCTGACGTCCCTTGCCGGGGGCAAGGAGATCAAGACGGTCAACTGGCCCCAGTTCCGGGGGCCCTCCTCCTCGGGCATTGCGGAAGGCTTCGAGACCCCGCTCACCTGGAACGTCCCGGAATCGGAAAACCTCAAATGGAAAACCCCCATCCCGGGGCTCGGCCATTCCTGTCCCGTGGTCTGGAAAGACCGGGTCTTTCTCACCACCGCGATCAGCGACAAGGAGAAGGACAGCCTGAAGATCGGGATTTATCACGAGATCGCGCCGGTCGAGAAGGACGGCCCTCATGCCTGGGTGCTCTACTGCATCGACAAGGCCACCGGGAAGATCATCTGGGAGCGCGTCTGCCACCAGGGGGTGCCCAAGGACAAGCGCCACACCAAGTCCTCCCACGCCAACTGTACGCCCGCCACCGACGGCAAGCGGATCGTTTCGTTCTTCGGCTCGGAAGGGCTCTATTGCCATGACTTCAACGGCACTCTCCTTTGGAAGAGGGACTTCGGGATACTCGACGCCGCCTTCTTCCGGGTACCCCGCGCCCAATGGGGCTTCGCCAGTTCGCCCGTCATCCATGACGGAGTGGTCCTCGTGCAGTGCGACGTCCTGAAGAATTCCTTTCTCGCCGCCCTCGATCTGGAGACGGGCAAGACCCTCTGGAAGAAAACCCGCAACGACCTGCCCGCCTGGAGCAGCCCGGCGGTATCCCTCGAGGGAGAAGCCACCCAGGTGGTGGTCAACGGCTACCGCCACATCGGGGGCTACGACTTCCGCACCGGAAAGGAGCTTTGGCGCTTCCGCGGGGGCGGGGACATTCCCGTGCCCACCCCCGTCACCGGTCACGGGCTCGCTTTCATCACGAACGCCCACGGACGGCTGGCTCCCATCTACGCCATCAGGCTCGACTCGCGCGGGGACGTCTCCCTCCCTCCCGGCAAGTCGTCCAGCAAGCAAGTTCCCTGGAGCGTAAACCGCGGAGGGGCCTACATGCAGACCCCCCTCCTCTACGGCGACTACTTCTACAACTGCCGGGACAACGGGATTCTGGCCTGCTTCGAGGCCAAGAGCGGAAAACTGGTTTTCCAGGCCCGGCTCGGGCCGGGACTTGGCGGGTTCTGCGGATCCCCGGTGGCCTCGGATGGGAAAATCTACTACGTGAGCGAAATCGGCGACGTCGTGGTGATCAAGGCCGGGGCTCCCGAGCTTAAGGTTCTCGCCAGAAACCCGCTGGGGGAGACCTGTCTCTCCACCCCCGCCATCTCGGAGGGGGAGATGTTCTTCCGTACCCGTTCCCACCTCGTGGCCCTCTCGGGCGGCTGACGCGCCTCAAGTCAGGAAACTGCAGCAATAGTCGGTGATTTCCGAAACCTTCAGCTCGAAGCTGGAATTGGCGGGCACCTCGAAATCGTCTCCGCCCTGGAAACTTTGCCACTGGCCACCGGGCAGGAGCACTTCCAGTTCGCCGGAAAGGATTTCCATCAATTCCTTTTCCTGAGTATTGAATGCATACTCCCCCGGCAGCATGATCCCAAGTGTCTTTTTCGAGCCATCGGGAAAGACCACGGTCCGGCTCGAGACCTTTCCGTCGAAATAGACGTTTGCGTTTTTGATTACCGATACCTGATCGAATTTATCCATGACTGATTGGTTGTTTTGATTAGAGCCTGCCCGGCCCGAGTTCCGTAAGGTTCCCCGAACTAGGCATAGCTTGCCCGGCGGTCAAGACAAGAGAACCTCCGTTCCCTTAACGGGTAGAGCAGGAAGGCTCAATTTCCCTTGCCCAGCCAGAGGGCCGCCCGGCGCACCATCCCGTGCAGGGCCTTGGTCGATTCCGGGTGGGGACTGATGCAAAGCACCCTCCCCTTCCCCAGGTTGCCCGACAAGATGGCGGGCGTATCGATCATGGCCCCCACGCGGGCCCCGTTCTCGGCCAACTCGGTCCGGAAATGGGCCAGGGCCTGGAAATCCTCGATTGCATCGTCCTGTGCGGGGGCGAAGATGGGCCCATTGGCATAGCGCACGTCGACCTGCTCGGGGTAGTCCCCCAAAATCAGGCGACCTTTCTCGGTCAGCTCCATCTTGACCGTCCCCCGGCCCCGCCTCCAGTGCCCGTTGCGGGTATCCACCGTCCGCCCATCGACGATCTTGAGGGACCAATCGTAGTTGCGGGCGGCCAGGTAGCTCCCGGCGCATACCCCCAGGTAACCGCCTCCCTCCTCGACGAAGCGGCGCACCTTTTCCCGGCCCGTCTTTTCGAGGGCCGCCGCCTGCCTGCTGCCGCTTCCTCCGGGAAAGACCACGAGGTCGAAACGGGAAAGCTGGCCGGCCCGGATTTCCGGGGGCCCGATCCTGCGGACGAGGGTTTTCCCCATGGGGGCAAGCACGACTTCCAGGCTGCGGGCGGAAGTGCGGCCCGTCCCGCCCGCATCGTAGATAGCGATACGCAGGGGACCGGACCCGTCGGCTTTGGAGGGAGCGAGGGGCGGGACGTCCTTACCGCTCATGCCGAGCCTGCCGAGGATGGCATGGACCATCAGGCGATGCTGGCGGATACGCAGGGAAAGCGGCTGGTCCTTGACCGTGGTTTCAAGGATCATGGAAACCGCTCCCAATCTCTCGTGGGCGGCCCGGGCCAGGCTTCCGTTGACCGGGTAGCGCAGGCGGACCAGTTTCTTCCTCGGGTCCTCGACCGTCCGGTTGACCGCCCGCAGGGCATCCGCAACCGCCTCGTCCATGCCTTCCCCCTTGGTCGGGATGATGGACGAGCCGACCGACTTCCGGTTGATCTGGTGAAAGTCCGAGCCCTCGTGCAGGTCGAGCACCCAGTCGGGCTCAAAACGTTTCGCGAGGGTCCAGATCTCACGGGCCAAATCCCCCCGGGCTTCATTCTTTTCACCGGTCTTGGGAAAATTCCTGTTCAGGTCGCGCAACTCGCCGGGCGAATTGGGCACGTAACGGATACCTGCATCGAGCCCGGTTGCGTTGGCCCGGGGCAGGACCACCAGCTTGCCCCGCTTGATGGGCCAGTGCATGATCTGTCCCGCCGCCCGGGAACCCGCGGGCTCATTCCCGTGCATCCCCCCCACGATCAGGACCACGGGACCGGGCTTGCCGCTCTCCAGCACGCACCAGGAAGTCTCGCGGGGAGTACCCTTGAGGAGCAGGCCACCCTGTTCGGCCGTGCCGGCCGAAGACCAGCTGCTTGGCAGGAAGGAGCAGGCCAGAAGGAGGATGGGAAGGCTTTTAAAGGGACGCGGAAACATCGGTATGCATCCTAGCAATCGAACGCGTCACGGCAATGCCCAACCTCGGGCCCATTTGACCATGGCCCGGAGACGCGCTTTATTGATTCATACTGACAAATACACGAACCATGAACGGGAACTCCATCCTCTGCATCTTTCCCTACGACTATCAGGGACAATGGGTCTTCGACGATCCCAAGGTGGGACTGGTACGCGAACCCTTCGTGAGCGGGGCGGACGTCATCATCGACGAGATGGTCAAACCCCTCGAGAACCCGGCGGATGGATTTACCCTGCTCTTCTCCACCCAACAGTTTCCCGGTTTCCAACTCGAACTCGACTGGCTCAGGCCGGAGCTCGGAGGAAACTGGTACCTAAGCAAGTCACTGGACAAGGAAGGGTGGCTCTGCCCGGCACTCTTCAAGTATTTCGAATCCGCCCCGCCTAAGATTTTCGCCCAGTTCAAGGAAGGAAAGAAGAGCTAGGCTCCCCTCTCCTCTTCTTGACTCGACTTGGGGGCAGGCGCTTAATGAGGGCATGAAAAACCGTCTTTGGTTCTGGCTGGCAAACATCCTTTTCGCCGGTTGCTCGGGAGGAGACGAGTCCGGCGGGCCGGCCAAGCTCGACCTGGAATACCCGGAACCCCTCGCCGGAATCATCGACAAGGCGGTCGACGTCGACGAACTCGACGACAGCCAGCTCAAGGATGATTTCTTTTCCTATTCGCTCTACGAACCCAACGAGAAGACCCCTGATTCGGGATGGATCAAGAGAATCTTCCGAGGCAAGGTTACCCTTCTCGCCGAGGTCGAGGACGGGACCTTGAACGGAACCTCCATCCTCTTCGATGAAGACGGTTCGAAATCTTCGGAATCGACCTACCTGCGGGGAGTCCTTCACGGCCCCCATGCCGAGTTCCTCCCCGATGGAGGCAAGATTCTCGAGGGAGCCTACCGGGCAGGCAAGGAACAAGGCACTTGGCGCTACTGGCGGGACGACGGCACCCTCGAACGGGACGCAAACTACGACAACGGCGAGCAAGTCGGTTCCTTCACCAAGTACCATCCGAACGGAAGCAAGGCCATGGAAGGCAATATGAACGGCCCCATCACCAAATGGTTCGACGACAACAAGACCCAGGCCAAGGG
>Ga0160422_10000143_pt1 | contig 40823 bp, 40 predicted proteins | sample Fk160mmetaG_FD_108192 | JGI IMG/M metagenome (GOLD analysis project Ga0160422, IMG submission 108192) | Marine microbial communities from the Central Pacific Ocean - Fk160115 60m metaG | ecosystem: Environmental > Aquatic > Marine > Oceanic > Photic zone | place: The Central Pacific Ocean... | reverse complement strand
GGGGTCGACCCGTGTTCATGCTGGTTGCCATGCTGGTGGGTTTCGGGACCCTATGGCCCTTTCTCGATGCCGGTCCGGCTTTGTGGTCGGGCATGCACACCTATGTTCAACACTGGTCCTTCAATGGACTGTTGTTCGGGCTGATCGAATCGGCTGCGGGGATCTACGCCCGACCCATTGCCGTGGCAATCGGGGCCGTGATGGTCCTCCGTGCCGTGCGGCTGTACCCCGATCTCGCTCGTATTGCGTTGTGGTCGGGCGGTGCCTTCGTGCTTCTGAGTCCAACGGTGCATCCATGGTATGTGCTTTGGGCGTGGGTGCCCGCGCTGTTGTGTGGTGTGCGGGCTTGGACGCTTCTGGCGACCTTGGTGCCGCTGTCCTACGCGGCGCTCGCGAGCTACGACATGGGTACGAGTACGTGGGAGGAACCTTGGTGGCCGCCGCTGTTTTCAACCCTGCCGTTTCTGATGGCGCTGATATGGGAGTTCGTTCAGCACGCGACCCAGCCGGGGCCTTGGGCTCCTGGGGGTGTGGAGTACCAGCGGCAATCTGTATCCCGGACGGAACCCGACACCTCGACCTTGTTCTAGCGCTTGACGCACTGATGGCGCGCATGAGTAACCCGGGCCCCGTTGTGGTCGGGCTCGGATTGCACCGTCGAATGACCCGCGAGGAACTGGGTGACGTGGCACGCTTTCGACCGCGTCAGCATGATCCGGATGACACCATCCCCACGGCAGTGGTTGATGGCATTGAAGGATCGGTGTCGCGTTGGGTGGCTGAGGCACCGTTTTCCATCGCCGTGGGCGTCGTGGAGTTGCATCAATACGCGGGAGTGAGTGGCGGTCACAAGGCGGTCGCTGTGGGGTGCGGCGGTCGGCAGACCATCCGCGCGTTGCATGCCCGGGCGCGGGTGTTGGCCGACGGTGTGCAAATTGGGTCCGTGGACGGAAATCCGTTCCGCGAGGCCGTCGACGGACTCGGACGGGCGGCACGGTGCCGGTATGCCTTGGTCTGGGTACCGGCGGTCGCTGAGTGGCTCTTCGGACCCCCCGAAGCGGTGGTTCGCGAAGGCCTCCGGAGACTGAATCCATGGCGATGGGTGGACTCATGCGCACCGGGCGTAGTCCTGCAGGTCCCGCCATCCAAAGCCAGCAGTCTGTATCAAGCGAGTCGTGCGGCCACCTACCTCAGTGAGTCGCCATCGCCTGCTTTGGTGCCGGGGGGGACCATTGTGATCCGAGCGGCGTGCCCGGAAGGCTTGGGATCGGAAGCTGGATTTGTGCGTTCCCTTCAGGAGGGGGGATGGCCGTGGTCGGCGCTGTTGACGGGTCCCGAGCCCGCCGGATCTGGAGCGCAGCGGGCGGTGATGATTGCCCGTCTCGCCCAGCGGTACACGCTCGAGATCGAAGGCTGTGCCGATCCGCGTCCGTTTCATGCGATCGGCATTGCCGCATCGCCGTCGATTACAGACCGCCCGGCAAACTGGCCGATTGTTGTCGATCCATTTCAGCAGTTGCCCCAGTGCGCACCGACTCGCCCGCGAGGCTGAGAAACACGCCCGCGAAACCCACCCAACACAGCGCAAGAAGCGGGAGGCTCAACCACTGCCCGGCCGCGAGGACGGCAAGCAGCGCACCGGTGTAATACATGGCCATGAGACCGGTGAGCACCACTCGAAGTTGGTTGCCCGAAGTGGCATGAATCGCCGGTGAACGTCGCAGTCCCTGCTTAGGCGTACGGATGAAGGTCGCATCGTTGCTCAGGATGCCGTCCACAACGGCAATGCTTTGGCTGACTGAACAGCCAATTCCCAACGCCATGGCCGCGGGAATCTCCAGCATGCGGTGGCGCAGCGACGTTCCTCCGGCCCGCAGTGCAGCCGCATAGAACACGCCGATGCTTCCTGTGGTGGTTGTGAGCGCAAGCATGTCGAGCCACAGTGGCACCGATGCGTCGCTACCGAGGCGTGCGGCGATGGCGAGGGGGAGCAAGAGGGCGAGGCCGAATACGACCGGGTAAGCCAAGACCATTGTGAGATGAGTCATGGCTTCGATTCGCACGCGAGGGGGCGCGGGTGACCGCACGATCCGGAGGGCCAGTTTTCGCGCGGTTTGAGCGGTACCCTTCGCCCAGCGATGTTGTTGCGTCAGAAACGACTGCATCGATGCGGGAAGCTCAGCGGGGACCACAACCGATTCGCGGTACACAAAGGACCATCCGCTGAGTTGAGACCGGTAGCTCAGGTCGAGGTCTTCGGTGACGGTGTCGTGGGACCAGCCACCTGCCTCCTCGATGGCTCGCCTCCGCCAGATGCCAGCTGTGCCGTTGAAGTTAAAGAACCGGCCGGTGCGATACCGTGCGGTGTGCTCAACTACGAAGTGGCCATCAAGCAGAAGAGCCTCAACCCGAGTGAGCCAGTTTTGGTCGCGATTGAGGTGCCCCCAGCGCGCCTGAACCATGCCCACGTTCGGCGAGTGGAACCCACCCATGGTCTCGGTAAAGAACGCGGGATTTGGGACAAAGTCAGCGTCGAATACAGCCACAAATTCAGCAGCGTCGAGCCGGAGTCCATGGGCCAATGCGCCGGCCTTGAATCCCGTTCGGTCGGCTCGCCGTATGTGCTGGATGTTGATTCCCCGATTTCGCCAACATTGCACCCGATCGGCGATGATGGCAGTGGACTCATCAGTGCTATCGTCAAGCACCTGAATCCGCAGTTGGGGCCAGTCCATCACGGCTACAGCATCGATGAGCCGAGCCACGACCGCCGGCTCATTGTAGATGGGCAACTGCACAAGGATTGTGGCATCTCGATTCAACGCATGTTTGGGCGTTGGGTCGGGCGTGGCGAACCACCGAAGTAGCGCCAGCCGATGGATGCCCCACAGACTCAAGAGGCCGAGACAGCACAGGTAGGCGGCGATGATGAATGAGGCGGCGACCATGGGACGCAAGGGTAGCCCAGCCTCAAGGTTGCGCCACCCGTTCGAAAAGCATGAATTCCACGCTTGGCGCCTTGCGCGCTTCCAGCTATCCTCTAGGCACTGCCTGGAGGGTGTTTCGGACTGATCGTTTGGCCCCCGTGTTTTCCATTTGGGAACCAGCTCTTGCCGTGGAGGCCGTGCCTTTATGAAAAGGAAGGCCGAAGCGGTGATCAAGGTACCCCCCTTTTGTTTTAGGGGGGGCCATAGAGAATGTCCTCACCGCCAAGGTGGTACCCCCCCTCTCCCGGTGAATGTCCGGGGGAGGGGCCTTTTTAGGAGGGGATGTGGTGTTGATGGTGGGCCTCATTGCAGCTGCGATGGCGGGAGAAGCGGTGTCGGTCGATGCGGGTGTTTCCGTGGTCGGCGAGGGGATCACAGTCCCCGAGCCTCCGCCCGCACTCCCCGCGACGCAAGCCGATTTGTTGGAAGAAGCCGTCGCCCTCCGGCGCATTGGGGCCTTTGCCGATGCGGCCTCGATGCTGGCCAATGCGGCGGCGACGCCGGGTGATGTTCCGGATGAGGTTGCCTACCACAGAGGGGTGCTGCTTGAGGTTACCGAACAGTGGTCTGAAGCCGTGGACGCCTATCGTAACGTCACTGCATCGTGGCCCGATTCGCCGTCGGCAGCGGATGCGTGGTTCCGAATGGCCTATTGCCTTGAGGAAATGGGCGATCACCGGGAGTCGATGAAGACGGTTCGAAAGTTGCAGCGTCGGGGAACTTGGAGTGGTGATGATGAGCGCAGCATGGAACTGCAGCGAGGCATCGCCGAGACCCGTGCTGGAAAGACCAAGCGAGGCATCCGACGAATCCTAAAAGCACTGAATTCGGGAACGGATGGACGGTCTTGGATTCGGGCCAAGGCGAGGCTGGCCTTGGTGCGTGTGCAGACCGAAGCGGCCGCAGCGATTGTGTTCAAGGGCGATGCGAAAGCGGCCCGGCAACTGACCAAGCGCTCGAAACTCATTGCGTCAGCAGAGAAGCAGGCCATCGCGATGTTTCACCTCGGAGAGCCCGAGTTTGCCCTCGAGGGCTTGCTGCTTCTTGGTGATGCCTATGTGGCACTGTATGACGCGATGGTGGAGTACCCACCCCCGCGGTCCATTCCGCCGGATCAGCGCGAGGCCTACCGGCAGACCGTGGCCGAAAAATCGGCCATACTCCGCTCAAAGGCCTTCGCCCGATACGACGAGGGCGTCCGGGTCGCGGCCCGAACCCAGTGGGTGGGTTCGGTCACCGATCGCCTGACGCAGGCCCGAGATCGGGTTCGTCCGGAGACTCCGGAGTAGGCCCTTCACCCAACGCTTTTTTTCGCTCCGACTCCACCTGACGCAGAAATCGATCTGCACCCTCCTCGGGCCCGAAGTGGCAGGTCAAGGCGGTGTCGCTGCCGTGGATGGTGATGCTCATCCGCTCCTGTTCCGTGCGTTTGACCTCGGTCTCCGTGATGGCACTCCAAGAGATTTCGGTGGCGATGCCGTCTGCGAGGCGACCAACGCTGCCGGTCCGGATCACACACGACGTCGTGCCGTCGTACATGGGGCTCTCGTCGTGCCACGCACCAGGCACCTCGGTGAGTTCGAGCAGGCCAGCATCCCGCATCGGCTGCAGGCGCCACGTGGGGACTTCGGATCCGTGAACCAAGCTTCGAGCCCCCTCAGGCTCGCTATTCAAGAGGCCGATGGTTCCCCCAATCATGCCGATCAGACCCAACAAACAGATGAACATCAGCAGCATGGCGTACAGGCCCAACCCGCATCCGGGAAGGCCAGTATCCAGTTCCGGAGGAGTGGTCTTTGACATGCAATTGGGGTATCCCCACCCGTCGGAGCGGGCTACGACATCCTATGGCTGGAATCGCATTATTTGACCTCGACCGAACCCTGCTTGGATGCAACTCTGCGACGCTCTGGGTCAAGCGGCAGGTCCGAGAAGGAAAGATGAGTCGGTTCGAGGCTGCGAAAATGGCGCTGATGATCGGAGCCTACCAACTGGGGATGGGCGATGTAGACGATGGCGTCCGCGATGCCATCCGGTCTCTTCGCGGCCAGTCGGAGGCAGCCATACGGGCCGAAACTGAATTGTTTTGGGCGGAAGAAGTTGCTCATCGCATTCGGCCGGGTGCGGAAGCTGCCCTTCAACATCACCGTGATCTCGGGGAGCCGATTTATCTGCTCACGGGTAGCAGCACGTACTTGTCGGCTTGCGTGACCGAAGTGCTCGATCTCGATGGCGTGATCTGCACTGTGTTTGATGTGGAGGAAGGCATCTTTACCGGTGAGGGCGCGGTCTGCTATGGAAGAAATAAAGTCACCGCTGCAGAGCCGGTGCTGCAGGAGGCTGGGGTCACTTTTGGAGACTGCGCCTTCTACACCGATAGCTACACCGACCGATTTGTGCTGGAGCGTGTCGGACGGCCCGTCGCCGTGCATCCAGACCCACGGCTGGCCCGACTCGCGCGCAAACGGGGATGGCCCGTTGAGAATTGGGGCGAGGCGTGATGGCGCTCAACCGTCCGCTGCGAGAGGCCTATTGAGTACGGGAAAGAGTGAGTCTGGCGGGCAGAACACCGATGGAGGAAACCCAATCGGTGGGCCTCCGTCGACCGTGAGGACGCGTTTGAGCACAAAGTCGCCCAAGAGCGGGTTTTGTCGAAATAGCGCGGCCAGTGGAGCGCGGTCGGCCCACTCGATCAGGCCCAGACTCCACAGCTGTAAGAGATTGATCAGGGGGTCGATTCCTGGGATTGGATAATCGGATCCGTGAACAAGCCGCGGGTGTAGGTCCGTTCGGCGAAGGAGTGTATCGACCACGCCTCGGACCCGATTGAACAGCAGGACGGCCGACAGCTCACCGTAGAGTTGGTCGGACCATTGGGCATCGTCCATCATGCGCAGGAACAAATCGAAGGACCGTGTTGATGGCGCAGAGGGTTTGTCGAGATCAAGGCTGCGGCCGTAGCTCGCGCAGTGGGCCACCACAACTTGGACACCGTGGTGCAATGCAAGCCTGAGGCGAAGCGGGTTTCCGTACTCTTGGGTGTCTGGTGAAGGTACCGCCTGTTCCTCGCCCCCGTGGCTGATGAGGGTCAATTTTCGATCGTGCATGGCCTTGTACGCGGGAATGCACCGAGGACTGGACGGGTCGATCCACATGGCGTTGGGTAGCCACTTGATGGCCACGGCTCCGGCGTCGGCCATGCGATGAATTTCATCGACGGCATCCGGCCGGTAGGGGTGAATGGAGGCACATGCGGCGAAGCGGTCGGAGGTCTGAACCGCGCGCAGCATATGGTCGTTTGGCACATAAAATACCGTATGAGCCGGGATGGGCTCTCCGGACTCACCGTGGACTTGGTCGAACGCAAACAGAAGATGCGTACCCGTGTGTGGCAAGGCCTCGACACGCTCTCGAAGAACAGCCATGTAGTCTTGGTCGATGGAATCGAGGGACTCGATTCCGCTGGCCCGGGCATACGCACGAAAACGAATCCAATTGAACGGATGCCGGATTCCGTCCATCATCGACGGATGAACCGCGCATCCGCTGTCTCCGTGACCGACACCGACTACATGGTTGTGTGCGTCGACAAAGCGGCCGGGTGTGAGGCCAGTCATCGCGCGCTTCACCAAATCGTCGGGCGTACGGCGTGAGGCTGAGGCGGCAGCAGACCCTCCGATTGAAAGGCCAGCCACCGCTGCACTGCCGCCGATGAATGTTCGCCTTGTGATCAAGAATCAGTCCCTGTGCACGCGCGCATCGACTGAACCTTCGGCAGTCTCAACGGCAACATGTTCGGCGTCCCACGCCGCCTTTCGCAGAAAAACCAGTGCGACGCTGTCCTCGGTTCCGCGCGTCAGACTGCTGATGGTTCCCACGGTCTTTCCGTCGAGGTGTACCGTGTCGCCGATGGCGCCCTTGGCGGCCGGTAGCACCACGCGTGTGACCCGTTTCTGAATCAACCCCTTCACATCGATTCGGTTGATGACTTCTTGGCCGAGGTAGCAGCCTTTGTTGAAATTGCACACCTCTTCGTTGATTCCAAGTTCATGGACCAAGGTGCTCTTTGAACCATCGACAGGCCACCGCGGTCGCCCCGCTCGGATTCGGAGAATCTCGAGTGCTTCGAAGCCAATGACTGCGGCGCCCGCAGCGATCAACGCCTTCCATGTGTCCAGCAGTTGGTCCAAGGGAACAACGATGTCGTATCCACCGAGTCCAGAACGGTCTTTGGCGGCGACTCGGATCGGTCCGTCTGTCGCAAGGATGTTGCCTTCCACAGGGACGGGTAAACCCGCATCTCGGAGGACAGATTCACTTGACGGTCCTTGCAATGAGACCACGCGCGGGTCAGCGTCGGACACATTGAGTTCCACATCATCAAACACGATGTAGAGACCGTAGCGTTCCTCAAACCACTCCGCAGTCACGCCTTCGAGGACAATGTCGAACCGTTCCGTATCGGTACAGTGCACATCAAGCAGGCCCTGGACCCGTCCGCGGTCATCGCACATCGCTGAACGATTTCCGGACCCAACAGAGAGGTTTCGAATGTTGTTCGTGAACATGCCATTGGAGAACCGTCGGGCATCGGGTCCCTCAAGCGACGCCGTTCCGACGTGCGCGAGGTCGACTAGGCCTGCGCCGGATCGCGCTTGAGTGGCCTCGGTCTCAGGGTCCCCAAAGTGGAGCGGAACGGAGTGGCCTAACATTTCGGTGAACACAGCACCGGCTTGGGTATGCACCGGTTCAAGAGGGCAGTCGCTCATTCGTCATCCTCGCGGTCAGAAGGTTTGGTTCGGTCGACGATCACAGTTGGGTTCTCCTCATCGAGAGCGTCCACCAACGATATCGGAGTGAGGGGTGGCGGTCGCGACCGGATGGTATCGGTGACCGGACCCGCGGACTTTTTGAGGACGCGGGTTTCGGCATCCTCGTCGGAACTCGATGCGGCATCTCCCAGTCCCAGCGGCGTCTGTGGCGAGTCTTTGGCGCCGCTGCCCTCGGGACGGAAGGTCGGAAATTCTGAAATTGACTGCGGCTCGTTTATGGCAGACGGAGCCGGGGAGGGCGGAGGCTCTGGCATGGGCAGGGTGTCGGCGTCTAGGCCCGCCCGTTCAGCCACGCTGGGAGGCCGCGCGGGATCGGCACGCAGCGGTGCAGCGTGTGCATCTCGAGTCATCACGGGAGGTTCGGGGGCGGGTCCGCCGTGCTGCTCTTGCTGGCGGAGGCGGACCATGAGAAATGCTCCACCCAGCGCCACAACTGTCAGAAATGCACAGAAGAAACTACCGGCCAGAACAAATACGAATTCTTGGTCCACGCCCTGCATGCATCCTCTCTTGTCAGAACCCTAAGTCGTCAGGGTTTAATGGCCCACACCGTCGCACCACCCCAGTCTGCGACATAGATCGTTTCATCGCCAATCAGTCGACCGGCCATTCGAATCTCGCTGCCGCCCATACCGGCGGTTTGGGAACCGACTTCGAACACGGCCCACTCCGGTCCACCGGCCAGCACAGATTCTCCACGGATGTAGAGCCCGTTTACGGGTCGGTCATCAATGACTTCAGGGCTTCCATCCGGCCATGGAATCCGAGCCACGCCGTCGATTCCGCCTACGTACACGGCTTCCATGTCGCAGGCGACAGATGAGGGTTCGGTGACTCCAGCATCCATCATGCGAACATTGGTTCCGTCCGGCGCCGTGACAAACAACGTGCCGACTGTCGGGTCGGGGATCACCCAATCGCCGTTCGGTGCCACCGCGAGGTCCGTCGGTTCACGGAAAAGGGTTGAACCGGATGCCGTTGCCAAGACGGTACCGTCGCGCCCGTCGAGTCGAAGAAGTGCTCCCGACTGGCGGTGGTTGGAGGTCGTGTAGTACAGATGTTCCTCGTGCCATTCAATCCCGAACACCGAACCCGCACGTCGGGTGTGCTCCTCGACCCACTCCGTCGTCGGATCCCACACATCGATGCGGCTTTCCTCAATGCTTACAAACAATCGCCCGTCGGGAGCCAGTGCGAGATCGTACGGCCCTCCGGTGACATCGAATAGGGCGGTGGCGGCAATCGTACTCTCCGGGGGTTCATCCTCCGGACCTGTGGGGGCCGAAACATCGGGGTCCGCAGGTTGAGTGCCCGTCTCGCTGGATTCCTTCGATGATGCGCAAGCACTGACGAATGCCACGAGGACGGATACGCGTAGTAGACCAGTCATATGTGCATCCTGCCATGAAGGACTTCAACATGCCTGAACTCAACGATCTTATGCAGTGGATGGACCCGAGTAACTGGGGCTTCGGTGCGCTGGACCCGCGAACCATTGTCGTGGTGGTCGGAGCAGCCTTGGTGGTTGCGGGCAGTCGCTTGTATCGGCTGATGATTCTGAGCCCGGGCCTTGTTGGGGGCGTGCTCTTGACTCATCATTATGCGCCGGCTGGAACCGATCTCTTGAAGCTTGCCATCACCGTAGGCGTGGGCCTGATTGGGGCGCTCGTGATGCACCTCATGGAGCAAACAGCGCTGCGATTGGTCGGCGCTGTGTTGGCTGTGGGGATTGCAATCGCGGTCGGCCCAGAGGCGTTTGGCAAGGCTGTGCCGTGGTTTGTCAACTATGCCGCGGCTGCGGTGGGCGCGGTGGGTTTTCCGCTGATTTACAAGCGCGCTCTTCCGTTGCTCACATCATTGCTCGGTGCGATGGCCATCGCGTGGGCGCTTGGGCGCGAGACCGATCTGTGGCTGCTCGGGATTGTTACGGTCGCGGGGGCGATGCTTCAGACGTTTCTGGCGGGTCGAGGATAGCGGCGGCGGGCAACGTTCCTCCAAGGCGCTCCATTCGCTTTCGAAAGCGCTTGTCTTTTCGCTTTGCGGGGCGGCTGCGCTCTACCCACTCTTCAACCGGTGGCGGCGAAATACCGTCTATGGCTAAAAACGGAGTCAGGGCTCGACCCAGTTCCTCAACGATGTCTGGGTGGTCCTCGGCGCGATCGATTCGGTTGTAGGGATCAGACTCCCGATCGTAGAGGTCGACGCGTATGCCTTGTTTGAGGCTGTGCCAGATAAGCTTCCATTTTCCGATCTGCATCGCGCGGTCTTTGGCTGCAATCAAGTGCGGGAGAAACTTGGTGCGAATGTGAACTTGATCGCTTTCCGGATCGAGTTTGTAGCGTTTTGACACCCGCTTGAACGGGTACTTCTTGTGGCCGTGAACCCAATAGCGAGGTTCGCTCAATCCCGTCTCCATGTAGACGGGCCTCGGTGCGCCCTCGTCCTCGCCACGGACAAGCGGCATGACGGTTTTTCCATCGACTGGGTTTGGCCACTCGATGCCCAACAGGTCCGCAACCGTTGGCGCGAGATCGATCAGGCGAACCGGATCGTCGACGACGGTGCCGGCATGTTTTCCATCGGGGAATCGAATGGCGAAAGCGATGTTGGTGTGTCCTTCGCCATACACATGGAAGCCGTGATTGGGGCCCCACCATTTGTAGGGCAGGTCCGGTGCCCAGATTTCCTCGCCGTGATCCGAAAACAGAATCAAAATGGTGTTGTCCCACAACCCGCTCGCCTTCAGCTCGTCGACCACCTCACCCACCAAGTCGTCGGCCATTCGAATGCCAGAGTCGTAGATTTTGAGGTCCTGCTCTGCGATTCGTTTGGCGCGTTTGCCTTTGGCGTTGTCCACCTCATTGACCACCAATGAAGACCCGGATGCCGAGTATCGAAACCGATTGGCGCCCTTGTAGCCGACTTGGTCAAACATGCGGTACCACGGATACACCCGGTCACCCGGCACATGGAGAACGCAAGAATGGATGGCGTAGAAGAATTGGTCAGCGTGACTCAATTCGGCAAGTCCATCGACGGCCCACTCGACAAACTGGCCCGGTCGATACGAGGCCCCAAAAGACTGATTGTAGGCCTGTACTGGAAGCAAGCTAAAGCCAACGCGGTTGTGAAGGAATCCGTGAAATGCACGGAACCGGGGTTCGTTTACGCTGATGGCGAAGTTTTGGAGTCCGACCGTAGGCTGGCGAATCATTTGAAACCCGGTATCGGGCACCATGTACGAGAAGCGACTATCGTCGGTTGCAAAACCGGTCGCATAGCCCTCCGATTGGAGAACCATCGGCAGCAAGGCTTGCTCGGGTACGAGGCGGTCTGCGGTCGGCAGGTTGTCACGAATTCCGTGAGTCGTGGGCCACGAACCCGTCATGGTGGTGGTCCATGCCGGATAGGTCCGTGAAATCTGTGAGAAGGCTTGTGTGAAAATGACGGATTCCGCCAAGACGGCGTCCATGTTTGGGCTTGTTTTTCGTGGGTTTCCGAAATGACTCAGGCGGTCAGGACGGAGCGCGTCCACGCCGAGCAATACAACGTTGAGTCCTTCGTTGTCGACTGCTTCCTCGGCTTCGAGAGGCTGAAGCAGCACCGCGACTGAGCCCCCGTAGATCGCCCCTGCAGCCACGAGGGACACGAAACGCCGAGGTGCGATGGATGCCCAGCGCCGCCATCCCAACGTCAACACAATCAGTACCGCTGCTGCCCAGGCGAGATCCACCCACCACGGCTCCGCAAACTCAGCCCAGTGCCGCCTCCACGGGAACCAGCCGTGGAGCGTTGGGAAGGTGATTATTTGCCGAGCGAGGCCGAGAACCGTTGAGATCAGCGCGATCGAGCCCGCGGTGAGGAGCCAACTGGACCAAGATGGGCGTCGCGGGTGGAGGATGTTCAGGACGATATGGAGCATGACTCCTGCCATCAATCCCATCAGTATGTACGCGGCACCGGCACCGGTCACGTACTCGAAAACAGCACCCTTGAGTTGCTCCACGGTCGTCTCATCCGTTTTGATGCGAGAGGTGGCCCGACGCAGGTAAAACCAGCTGTCGGCGGCATCCCAGACAAACAAAATGATGAACCACAGCACACCAAACAGGATGGTTCTGAGTTGGCCAATCACGCCGGACCTCCAAACACCCGGACGATGCTGCTCAGACATCCCGCGGTGGCGCAAACGATGGCGAGGAGTGCAAGGCACCCGGTTCCGATCACGAGGGGCTTGCGCTGCTCGGCAGGGATACGGTCCAAAGGGGAGTCGGTAGTGCTCGAAGTCGAGGGGCCATCTGGGCGTCCTGCACCGGTGCCACCGAGACGGCCACCCCAAGCCACAATCAGGGGTTCCACCATTGGAAAGACATCCTCGCGATCGATGTCCACCATGATGAGTGGAGCCTGCAGGCCTTCGATCACAAGGCGAGACGGGTCGGCCTCAGTACGGGCGTGGCGTGCGATGTGTATGGCGGAGAGGGCCGCCGCTTCGCGTCGAACAGGCTGCCACCCCGAGCCGGGTCGCGCGCGCAGTTCGATAACCAAAATGCGATTCTCGGTGACGGCCAACTGAAACCACACCGACGCGCCGTCCACGGACGCACCCGGACCGGCCAAGGTTGACCGGATGGTCTCCCCCGGTTCAATCAGGTCGGAAAAATAGTTGATGGTGTCAGACATGGATGCAGGCTCGCCGGTGCGTTGATTTGAACGGGGGCCTTATCACGGGACGGCGGGATGGGTGAGCCGAGGAATTTGCAAACAGGATCGCCCCGCATTCAACTCGAAACCGCACCCAAGCCGTGGTCGCGCGACGATGGCAGACCGAACGCGGAACAGTCCTCCAATCCGCTTTTTGTACGGATGGCGATCGGTTGCCATCTGATCCTCGATGCGCTCCAGCGACGGAAATTTTGTTTCGGTTGGACACACACGATGACCCCAAAGGCAAAAACCGGGCTATGATGTGTGGTGACGAGGGGGACCCGTGCGAGTCATTTTGATCAATCCGCCGATTGATTGCGTGTTGGAGAACGGCAACGCGTCTCCAGTGACCTCGTATCTGTTCTACAACTCGGCGCCGCTTGGGCTGCTCTACATCGCGTCGGTATTGGAAAGCGCGGGGCACGACGTCGCTGCGATAGACGGTGCTGCTGAGCAGTTGAATGTAGAGAAGGTCGTGGAGCGGGTTCGGCTGTTCAAGCCGGATGTCATCGGCATCGGGTCGTTCACCGTGAGCTTCGAGACTACACGCCGGTTGGCCGCTGAGCTGAAGGCGAAGCTGCCCCATGTTCCCATTGTGCTCGGCAGCTACCACGTGACCCTCGTACCACACGAGGCGATGGAAGATCGCAACTTTGACGTGGGTGTTCTGGGTGAGGGAGAGCACACCATGCTCGAACTCGTGAACCACTACGAACACGGCGGCGCCCTCGAAGACATCCCCGGGATCTGTTTCCACCGCGATGACGGGCTGCACTTCACGGCGACTCGGAAGAAGTTCAAGAAGCTCGACGAGTTGCCCTTTCCAGCGCGACACCTGCTGCCGCCAAACATTTATCGCCCGGTCCCGGTCGATGAACATGCATTCCCGAAGTTTTCGATGGTGACATCGCGTGGGTGTCCGCACGCATGTGCCTTCTGCCAGAAATCGCGAACTGGGTACCGCAGCCACAGTCCTGGGCACATCGTGGATGAGATCGAGCACCTCGTGCGCGATTTTGGCGTGCGCGACATTGCGTTTGTTGATTCGCTGTTCTGTGCCAACAAAAAGCGGGTGCACGCAATCTGCGATGAAATGATTCGCCGCGGCGTAAAGGTGAGTTGGACATGCTCGAGTCGTGTGGAGGTGGTGGACAAGCCGCTGCTCGAGAAAATGAAAGCTGCCGGATGCTGGCGTACGCGGTTTGGCGTGGAGAGTGGGTCGGACAGGGTGTTGGATTTCATCTCCAAAGGCATCACCAAAGAAAAGATTCGCAATGCGATCACGTGGGCTGACGAAGTGGGGTTGCGACCGAAGGCCTTCTTTATGGTGGGCCACATGCCGGACACGCGAGAGAGCATCCTCGAGACCATTGAGTTTGCCAAGTCGATTCCGCTCCATGACGTCACGGTTCAGATCAACACCATCCTTCCGCAGACTCCGCAAGAAGAAGTGTGGAAGCGAGAGGGAGAAAAGTGGGGCCGGGTGATCAACCCCAGCACCGACGAAAAGTCCTTCTGGGAGCCGACGTTTGTGCCATGGGGTATGGAGCCCGGTGAAATCATCGAGTTGCATCGACGGTTCTATCGGGAGTTCTATTTCCGACCCGTCACACTGGCGCGGCACGCGGAGAACATGCGATCATGGGCAGACGTTCGGAAGTACCTTGCCGCCTCAAACCTGTTCACATTCTTGTTCTTCAACCAAGAACGGCCGGCGCTCGAGCGCCTGCGGAGCGTCTTCGGTTCAGGCGGGATTGACGCGGCTGCTGCGAAGTAGCGTAGTCGCGGTCGGCATCGCCGGGTGCGGGCCATCACCATCGCCCTGCCCGGACGCGCCATGCATCGTTGCGGAAGTGTTGGCCGCACCCGACGACCGGGCGGTACACAAAGCCCTCGAAGCCGCGGTCGACCCGCAGACCTTCGTCGCCGTGGCTGGCGACGTGCTTACGAAGGACCCGGAGTTGGGCGCGACACTGTGCGGGCGATTGCCCCATGGCCTGACCAAGGAGCGCTGCCAAAGCATTCGGACGCGACCGCATCTATGGAGCCCCGTTTCGGCCGACGATGGCAGTGTGGTCCGAGCTGGGTCGGGGCCTGCGCATTCGTTATTGCGAAACTCGGATGTTCCAGTCTCGCGATGGCAAACTGACGAGCAATCACCTGAAGGATGCCGCGCAGAGCTTGACCCGAACGCATGCCTTTGGGGCCGCGCCAAAGAGTCGGCCCGCGAAGGAGACAGCGCTGCATCGGGCCGTTGGTGTGCTGCTCTACGACGCCACTCCTCGACGCGGGCGGATTGTTTCTTCGAAGTGGCGGAAGATTTAGTCGAACACTCCGGGCGCGCGCATCTCGCCGATGCTCTCGAACTGTGTGGGGGAGCCGGAGCGTATCGGGCATTGTGTGCTCAAGCGGTTCTGTCTGAGGTTGCGCAGCGATCACCTCCATCAACAGTGGGCGACGTGGTGGTGTGGGCCCCTCAGTTGATGGCCATGCGCGCGGTGCGCTCATGGATCAACGACCCGGTCATGCAGCAGCGGATGGATGATCGGTACCTTGCGCTGACCGTACACTCGTCCGTGTCACGGGCAGTGGCGCCGAGCGGAGACATCATGGACGCACTGCCCGCTGCCGCACTGCCTCATCTTCGGGCTGCCATCAGTCATCGCATCGTTACCGCCGCGACCCCAGCACTTCGTCTTCGAGAGGCTGTGGATCTTGTGACTTCAGCACTCAATGACCGAGTCTTCAGTTCTGCGGTGCTCAGCCCCCGAACCGAAACGGTTCTCGACCTTTGGCCCGTCGATCGAGATGGTGAGTCGCACCTCCGGGCCATCTCCTATCTCGGAGCCTCTCGACGTACGGTGGCGAATGACGCCGTCACGGACACTATAATCTGCATCCTCGAGGCAGCAGCTCGGGCAACGCCCCCGTTGTCTGACTTGATTGAAGAGGCAAAGACGCATCACGATGAACGCGTGCGCTGGACTTCGGCTAGGCTGGTCGAGCAGCTCGAGGCGCACCGCTTGGGGACGGAATCGGCACAATGGGCTCCAGCGCCCGACGGGCAGACACCAAGTTTGTGATCGACTCCACGGCCGTGGTGCCGATCGCGCTGGTCATGCCGCGGAAGAATCCCCGCAGCGGACGACCCGGACCAATCTCGAGAATCCGATCCGCATCAAGGCTGCACAGGGTCTTCATGTTGTCGACCCACCGCACGGTGCCGGAGATTTGGTCGGTCAAGCGGTTGATCAACCCATCACGGGTACCGTCATGAAGACCGCCGGTGGTGTTGGACGCAACGCATGTCGAACGCTCGCAGGCCCAAGTGCTCGCAGCATCGAACAGTACCGACCGAAAACCGGGCTCGATGGGCGCCATCAGGCTCGAGTGAAACGGGGCGCTGACGCTAAGCATGCGAATCTTTGCGCGCATGCCAATCTCATGATCTTGGAATCGTTCGACTGCAGTCTGCACGTCGCCCGCTTCACCACTGATGACCACCTGATTGGGGGCGTTGTGGTTGGCGATGTTCGCCCGAAGGTCGCTGAGGCACTCGTTAATCAGATCAACTGGGATGTCGGGCAGAATGATGGCGGCCATGGAACCAATCCCAGCGGGGACGGCCTGCTGCATCTGTCGGCCACGTTCGCGGACTACGCGGACACCGCTCTGGAGCGGAATCACCCCGGCAGCAATCAATGCTGTGTACTCGCCGAGGCTGTGGCCCGCGAATGCGTGCCCGACCAAGCCATACTCGGCTTCGAGCGTTCGAAGCATGGCGATCTCAGCGGTGACGATCGCGGGTTGAGTGAACTCGGTGAGGTTCAGTTGGTCATTGTCCTCAAAGCAGAGGCGCGCAATGTCGAAGTTCAAGGCGTCGGAGGCCTCGGTGAACACCAACCGAGCCTCTGAATGCTGCTCGTAGAAGTCGCTCGCCATACCGATGCGTTGGGACCCTTGGCCCGGAAAAACGATGATGGATGTCATGGGAACTCCCGATCGGCGCCGCAATATCATAGTCGCAGTGGCTGGCAAGGGTAGGAGGTCGTTAATGATGTTTCGCATCCGACACGTAGACTCCGGAGGACTGCCATGAACGACGCCATTGGTGACTTGCACCAGATCCTCGAAGACGCCGGCACTGTGCTGCTCACTGGCCCGATGGATCCGGACGGGGACTCAATTGGAGCCTGCCTAGCCTTGGCGCGCGCGGCCGAAACCTTTTCGTCGGCCGCGATTCATGTCGCCGGTGAGCTGAACTACCGCTATGACTGGATCCCAGATGCCGAGCGGGTGTTGACGGATGACCAATTGAGCGACCGTTACGATGTCGTTGTGGTGATGGATGGCGATCGCGGCCGATTGACGCCGAAGGTCACAGGCTTGTTTGCCTCCGCATCCAAGACCGCGCTGGTGGATCACCATCAGTCATCGAGTGCAGAAGGGTACGATGTGGTGCTTCTGGACGCGACCTCTCCCAGCACCTGTGAGATGGTCCATCGTGTTCTTGAGGCGTGGAACATTCCGCTTGAACCGGCAACGGCAACTCATTTGTATACCGGCATCATCTTCGACACAGGTGGGTTCAAGCACGAGAACACACGGTCTGCGACCCACCGTCTCGCCGCGAAACTGTTGGATCACGGTGTGGCGCCGGCGCCAGTGCATGCAAAGGTCTTGCACGAGCGCACAACGGCGGGTCTCCGCTTGTTGGGAGAGGTCTTGGGCAGCGCCACATTTTACGGAGATGGAACCGTGGTGATGGGGATCATGACGCGAGAGGCAATGCAGCGGTTGGGCATCCAGTCCGGCGATGCTGAGGGTATCGTCGATGCGCTCTTGAACACGGCGGGTGTTGAGGTGGCTGTGCTGGCCAAAGAGACGGCCGATTCAGTGAAGCTCAGTTTTCGAAGCAAAACCCGAGTCAATGTGGCTGCGATTGCGCACGACTTCGCCGGTGGTGGCGGGCACGTTCGGGCGGCGGGTGCGCGATACTCGGGCCGAATCGAGGACGTAGTGGCCGTTCTACCGCCGCTCTTGGTTGACGCAGTATAAGGGGTCAACCGACACGATTCCGACCGCTTAAAAGTTTACGATTTCCGGGATGTCAGCCGTGAGTCGCTTTGGCAGAACCACCCGTGCACCCGGTGGCCCATACAAGTCGACATATTGGGCGTAGTAGCCAACCACCTTCTTGACATAGTCGCGGGGTTCTTTCCTTGGAATCATCTCGACGAACGCATCCAAGTCAAGCGTGCCAAGGGTTTGCCTGTGGGCTCGACTCATGTGGTGGGGGCCTCCGTTGTAGGACGCGACCGCCATCGCAAAATTACCGTTGAACCTTTGGTTTAGGAGGTTCATATAGTACACAGCGTACCGCAGATTTACGCTGGGATTGTACAATGTGACGGGTGCAAAGAATGGTTCGCCTAGCAGGGCTGAAATCTTTGCACCGGTGCCCTTAATGATCTGCATCAAGCCTATGGCGCCGGTGTGACTCAGGGCTTCTGGGTTGTAGATGCTTTCTTGACGCATGATGGCGAGCACGAGGTACGGATCAAGGTTCCAACGCTGGCAATGAGGCCAAAGTTCACGTCCGTAGGCAATGGGAAACTGAAGTTTAGTAAACGCCTCTGGATCAACATCTGTGGTTTGCTTCCAGAGATGCTTGACTTGGAAATACCGGTCTCCCGCAACAATTGCCGCGGCGACCCAGTCAGATTTCTTGATCGTCAGCGCTTCGATTTTTGTTCGACGTGCGGGATCGGAGACGGAGCTGGGGTCGCGGAATTCCGCATAGGCCGCACGGACAATCGGGCCAGATTCATCGGTCAGGCCGGCTTGTGCAAGGTGGTGTGCGTCTTTTAAATCGGGCCAGATTTCATGGTGTGCCGTTCCCAGCCTTCGCAACGTAGCGAGTGCTTTTTCGGGGTCATAGTGCGCACTTGCTGTGACGCCGGACGGAAAATCCTCGATGTGAAGGTCCCGAGGCTTGGGTGAAGAGAGACCGTGAGACTCGATAAAAGACCACGCGCCTGCGGGAGGGGGAGGCATCGGTGAAGGCTCATCTTCGTGTTCGGCGATCGTCCCCGCATCGACGGACGCTGGCGGTTCTTGGGTGACCTCCTCAAGGATCACGGGGGGTGTGTTGCGTCCAGCAGGATCCATGATCGTGGTCCGTGGGGTGGTCGGCTCCAGTGAGTTGGCACCCTCTCGCCAGGTTCCATCGCGGGTGACCCACCCCTCTCCCGATGGGGTGGAGTCGCTGAGGAGCAATGCGTACCATCCAACGGAGTCATCGGCTTCGATTCGCGTCCGATCCGTGAGAGTATCGGTGCGACCGGCCCGCTCCGCAGTGCGGATTCGCCAGTACCGCGACGCGAGTGCGAGCGACCCCCCCTGGTCGATCAAGGCACTGAATTTTGAGTGGGCGCGGTCGTGTTGGCCAGCCAGCATCGCCGTTAGCGCTTCGTAAAATGCCGCTTCTTGACGCGAACCATGCCGCTCTTTCAGGGCGACGGCCCATGCATCTGCCGCCGCCTTAAAATCCCCTGACAGCATGACGGCGTGGGCGACGTCGTCGGTTCTGCCACGCCACGGCCATTTTGAGGCGTGATCCCGGAGTCCGATCCGACCCCAAGCGGCTGCGCGGTCCCAACGGCCAGCCAATCGCCACCCCTGGAAAATTTCCCAAGCGAGGCTCCCGGTCTTTTCGCCTCCTTCGTATCGCTCAATGTTGGCGCGGATGGAGGCGATCGGATGCCGAGTGGATCGCTCGTATCGACGGGCTTGTTGGGCAACCCACTCGACCACATCTGGATTATCTGGCTGTTCATGTTCGAGGGTCTTAAACGCGCTCCACGCTTCATCGGCCCACCCTGAGCGTCGCAGTGAGTCCGTGTGCGCCATCCGGCTGGCGGAGTCGGACGGAACGATGGCACTGTCGTACCCCGCGTCTGCCAACTGATTCAAGGCCGTCTCCGCGGCGGCTCCGGTCGCGGCGAATGAATGGTGGAGTGCGAGATGAACCAGCTTTGGGATCGCGCGCTCCGGATTGTGCTGTGCCGTTGCCAAGGCGAGACGCAAGCTCATTTCTTCCTCGCGCATGTGATCGGCATGCTCCGGCACGTTTAGGTAGGCATCGTATGCATTTCGGGCCGAAAGCAGGTGGCCGCGTCGAGCCTCCGCATCTCCGATGACAACCATGCACTCGGAAGCGCGGCGCCCCGCTCCAAACCGTTCACGGTATTGCTCACATTCACGAATCGCGACGTGGGGACGCCCGCGTTCGAGATCGACGAGAATTTCATACCAAGCCGCGACCTTCGCATCGCCCCCCTCGCCGAGTCGAACCCGATAAAACTGCGCGCTCGCCAATCCGTACTCACCCAGTTCCATGTAGGTTCGTCCCAGCAGCAGTCGGGTTGCGGTCCGTTGACGGTAATTTTCGGGGCTGTCTAGGTACGCTTCAAGGATCGTGCGGGCTCGGTCAAGGTCCCATTTCGCGTAGGCTTCCCGAGCCGCCTGGAGCGGGTCTTCTGGGAGAACGAACGCCGGCTCCGCACCCGAATCTTCCAACTGGGGCGGATCGGGAGCGGGTTCAGTGGCCAAGGCCAAAGTGATGAACAGGCAATACAGCATGGGAGTTGCGTCGAGTACGGCCGTTTAAGCCACCACCATCCATACAGCCATGTAGTGGCACACGCTGCCTACCACCACACCCACGTGAAAGATTTCGTGGTAGCCGAACATCGCAGGCCACGGATTGGGCCGCTTCAAGGCATAGATGATGCCCCCACCGGTGAATGCGAGACCGCCGAACAGCAAGAGGGCGAGCACAATCGTGCCGTAGGCAGTGTGGAATTCTCCCATCATGGGCACGGCCATCCACCCCATCACGACGTAAATCATCGACTTTAGCCATCGATTGATGTTTGGTAAAAACAGCGTTCGGAGGATTCCGAGGATCACCAAGCCCCAAACCGCAGGCAGGGCGACACGACTCCAGTCAGCATCGATTCCAAGCAGGAAAGGTGAATACGAACCGCCGAGGAGGATGAAGATCATCGAATGATCAAGCAAGCGAAGAATTCGCCGGGGCCCATCGGACCAAGTGGGTGTGTGGTACACGCCGCTGGTGGCCAGCAGCAGGGCGAGTGAACCGGCATACAGCAGCGCCCCAAACCGCATCGGTCCCTCTTGTGCGTGCTGTACCATCTGAACACCGAACGGGATGGCAATGAGTGCACTGAGGAGGTGAATCCAACCTCGCATGCGGGGGCGAGAAGGGTCTTGAGCCGCTGAGGTGGATGGAACGGAGTCTACAGCCTCATTCATTCGCGGCCTCGAACTCCAGGCAGACTGAGTTGATGCAGTAGCGAAGTCCGGTTGGTGGTGGGCCATCGGGAAAGACGTGCCCAAGGTGAGCGTCGCAGCGTGCACAACGGATTTCAATGCGAACCATGCCATGGCTACGGTCTTCGACCTCGATCAGGTTGGCCCCCTCGAGGGGCTCGAAAAAGCTGGGCCAGCCGCAACCCGACTCAAACTTCGAGTCGGATTTGAAGAGAGGAAGCCGACAACAGACACATCCAAAGGTGCCCACGCCTTTTTCGTGAAGGAGTGCCCCTGTAAATGGCGGCTCAGTTCCGGCTTGTCTTGTCACATGGTAGGCCTCGGGACTGAGCTCTGCTCGCCACTCTTCATCGGTTTTTTCAACTTTTTCCATCGCCCACCTCTATGGCAGCGTACACCAAATGAGATGCAACGGCTGCGAAGTTTGCGCCGCGCAGGTCGAGGTTGATGGGCGGGTTTAAGGCTTGTCTTCGAGGGCATGCTCGTAGGCTTCCCGAAGCTCCACCGTACGCGTGCGTGCCAACTCTTGGATCTCAGGATCCATCCGCGCGACTTTGTCGGGATGAAGCCCTGCGAGCTTGGTGCGGTAGGCCTTTTTTATGTCAGCCACTGTAGCGGCTCGATCGATGCCGAGCATCTCCCACGGATCCGCAACCTTGGACATCAGATCGAGGCGCTGTTCCATCTCGTCCCAGCGGTTTTCAGGGATACCAAGGTAGATTGCGATGTCTTTGATTTGGCGACGGGCAGAACGGGAGGGCGGGCCATCGCAGCGAGAGACCTCAGCGAGCAATTCGAGCAATTCTTGTGGTTGCAGTGCCGGCATTCTTCGCTTCACGCCCTGCGAAAGTCGATGGAGGTCGTCGACCACAGGTTCGTGCATCAAGCGGTCCAGTTCGCCCCGCTGCGCACGAGGAATCTCGAACGAGTCGATGAAGAAGCGACGAATCAGTTTGATTCCCCGCTTGCTCGGGCTGCCATCGGCATGCAGGACGGAGAGGCAGAGGCCCATGAGAGGACGGAGAAAGTCGACGCGGGACCAGCGCTGATGCGTGGGCAGGATGAAGTCAACCTCGGTTTGGCCAAGTGTGGTTGGCTCATCGGCCCCTGGCGCCAGCATGATCACCGTGGTTCGCAGCGTATACACGCCGGGCTTTCGATAACGGAGGGCCGAAAATGGCACATAGAACTCCGAGCGTCCTCGCTCGATCGCTCGATTTGCTACAAAGTTACCGCGGTCAGCGAAGGCGTCGATGGCACGGACGGGTCTGCCGCGGCCGTCGACTAAAATCGACACCGATACGGCGCCGCTTGGCGCATCTTGTTTAAAGTAAAGCTGTACAAAGCGGCCCATTTCATCGTCGATAAGCCGCACGTCGACATCGAGGTCAGGCACATTTTTTGCGGGATCGATCTCAACAACAGCGCCATCCGCAATGGCCCCCAGTGCCAAACCGACGAGCCCACCGATGGGCCCCGCGATGATGGCTCCGATTAAGCCGCCGATAATTTTTCCCCACCAGCGCACGCTACTTTCCTTTCAAGGTATCCAGTTGATCGGCCCGGGCGCCAAAATGGATGAGTTCCTCAACCAATAGGGATGAACCCGCGCCCCACCAATACGGCTTCAATCGAGTGGGTGGTGTGGAGAACCCCGAGGCGACGGAGCAGGTCGTCCACCGCTCCGGCCTCTGCACGGCCACAATCGATGTCGTATCGCACGGTGTCTGGACCGCTGATGATGGGGTCCGATATGCTGTGGAATCGGCCTCGGTCATGACTGCCAAACTCGCCATTGAATCCCGCGCTGTACCAGTCGCCTATGGTGTCATCGAGGGCAGCCATGGCCTCGTCCGTGGTTCCGCTGGCGGGAAACCGAACACTGATATTGAGCAAGTTCCAAGGAGTCTGAGAACTGCACCAGACGGGAAATGAGTCATGAGGCCAGTCAAAAAGGATGGGGGCCTGTGCCACGATTTCATGGTCGCGAATCGCGACGATCATGGGCTCATCGCCCACGAGTGCGGCTTGCCCGGTGGTCGGATCAACCAAGTCGACACGGGTGGCTGCATACGGACGGGCGCCTTCTGCCACGGATGGAACGAGCCCGCCTGATTCGTCCTTGTGCATCCGTGCAGCTTCCGCAATCCAGCCATCTTCTGCTGTGCGATCGGCATGATGGGTGAAAAACTCGCAGTAGCTCCCTCTGTGTGCGTCGATGAAGTTGCGCGGATGGAGGTCGTCGGCCAAAAAGGTTCGTATGCCGGCAATGAGTTTTTGCGTGGCCTCGAGGAAGCGTGGGTCGTCTTCTTGGGCGTCGACGGCCGATTGCAGTACTGCCAAGCCATCATCCAGTCGTCCCCATGCGAGCATTAGGTGGCCTTTGCCCTGCGTGGCTAGCGGATGGCCGGGTGCAATTCGAAGGATCTGGTCGTACGCTTCGAGTGCATGCTGCGGCCGCCCCAGTTCTTCGCAGGCTGCACCGGCGGACAACAGGAGCATGGGCACCATGGTGATGTCACCCTTTCCCTTTCGTTCCATCAATACAGCCGTTGCTTTTTCAGCGAGATCAAGCGCTTGCTCGGGTCGGCCGGACTGAAGCTCTATGACAGACAACGTGTGGACGAGATCGATTCGGTCAGGATGTTCCGCCAAAGCCGAAGACAGGGCTTCTCTGGCCGCTTCGAGGTCATCGCCTTGGACGGCCTCCAAGGCGCGTTTGATGATGTCAGGCTCAGCCACGAGTCCTCCTTTAAAATTCGCGCCTCAAGTATACCGGTCAATGGTGGTATTGCCCGCCCCAAAGCAAGGTCGATGCTCGATAAAGTTGCTCGGATAGCACCATGCGGGCCATGCTGTGGTTCAGCACCATGCGCGAGAGGCGGATGGTCTTCCATGCCCGGTCGCGCACCGCCTCGCCGTGACCGTAGGGCCCGCCGATCGCGAACGCAAGGCGGCGGGTACCGAGTTGAGCCGCTTGGTCAATCAGGGCGGCAAACCCATGGCTGTCGGGCGCATCGCCGCGCTCGTCCAAGGCAATGAGTCGATCGCCGCTCTTGAGTTGCCCAAGAATTTTCTCCGCCTCTGCATTCCGTACCTCCACCTCGCTTCCTTGGAAGGCCACGGGTTTAATTTGGGTCTCGGTGTAGCCGAGGTGGCTGGGCAAGCGGCGCGTATACTCGATCGCTCCTGCGTCGGCCCACTTGACACGGCCTTTACCCACCCACAGTGTGGTGATCTTCACGGAAGAGCAAATCCGAGGGCTTCGGGCGGAACATTCTCGATTCCAAGGTCTCCCGGTTCGATTCGCGGCGCGTCGATCCATAGTCCATCGAGGTCGTAGTGCCCCCGTTGATGCTGGTCGAAAACGTGCACGATGACATCGCCGAGATCGAGCAGCACCCACTTTGTCGTCGATCCGCCTTCCACACCGATGGGTTCGGCGTTGTGCTTCCGCTTGAAGGTCTGGACAATGTGCTCTGCGATGGATGCAAGCTGTCGGGAGTTTGTGCCGTTGCAGAGTACAAACCAATCGCAGAGCGAGGTTCGTCCCCGTACATCAATGATTGTCAGTTCAGTGGCTTTCATCTCTATGGCTGCCTCGGCAGCCGACCGAACAATGTCTTGGGTATCGATGGCGGTATCCTCTTCGTTTAAAAGGGGTCTTGGGTAGATCGTACTGTCGGATGGATCGAGGATCAAGTGTCAACGTGGCTTTGGTCGCTTCGGCATGCGCCTGAGCATGTCATCGGCAGAACGCGTTGGAACCATCGGTGCCTCGATCGATTGCACTTCACCGATTCCGCTTCGCCGAACGTTTAGCTGCACCTTTCGGGTTCGATTTTTACGCTTGCTGACTGCGAGAACTTCGGCTCGAAGACGGACCGCCGTGGCGGAGTCCAGGGTGAGTGTGCCCTCGATGCGGTGGGGAAACATTCCACCCCGCGGGCGCGGTTCATCGCCTTCCGGAGCCAGAGACACGGCGTACACTTTGGCGGGTCGACCATCGACGACGGTGCCTCCGGTCTCGGTAAACACAACTCGGTCAGTGAATCCATCCAAGGCCTCATCCCAAGCATTCCAAGCCGTGTACACATCCAGTCGAGCGGCTTCTCCGTCCAATGCACCCTTCCATTGGCCGCGTCGATTTCTTGACGCGCTGGAGCCTTCGTGGTTGATGGCTTCGAAGGTGGGTTCTCCATCGACATAACGCTGAAAATGGAAGCTGCTCCAAGAATTCCACGCAATCTCAATGGTTTGCGTCGATTCGAGGACCACCTCCCGCTCACGGAGTTCGGTGTATTGAACAGTAGAAATCGAGTGATGTGGGCCCAGTCGGTCTACGGAGTCGAAGGTAATTTCTTGGCTGATGGTCTCGAGGGAAGGAGGCGGTTCGGACACGGTAGGTTCACCGCAACTCAGAAGGATTGTTGCCGCGATTTGGAGTCCACTCATTCTTCGCCCGCCTGACCGATCATGGACCACAACAGCTTAAGTAGCGCATCTGTTCCTTCGTGTATGGGTGCGGAAATAACCGCCACGGACCTTCCAGTTTCGCGTTCAAATGTCGCTTTGACCTCTTCAATTACCGCATCGTCGACGAGGTCCAACTTGGTCAGCACAATGACTTCCGGTCGCTGGGCGAGGTTGCTGTCATAGCGCTCCAGTTCGTGGCGCAATGCCCGGTAGCGTCGCAGACTGTCCAACTCATCGCTGCTGCCGCCATGCACAGCGCCCTCGTCATGTTCTCCTAAACTCACTAGGTGGGCGAGGACCCGGGTTCGCGAGACGTGCCGAAGAAATTGGTGGCCAAGGCCGGTTCCGTCACTGGCACCTTCGACGAGGCCCGGAATATCCGCGATCACAAACGATGCGTCCAAGCCAAGTTTGACCACTCCCAACGAAGGGGTGAGCGTGGTGAAGGGGTAGTCTGCAACTTTCGGTTTGGCAGCGCTCACCGCGGATATGAAGGTTGACTTGCCGGCGTTCGGAAATCCAAGGAGGCCGACATCGGCCATCAACATCAGTTCGAGCCGTAGCGTTCGCTCCTCACCCGGAATTCCCGTGGTGGTTTTGGTGGGAGCCCGATTGGTGCTGCTCTTGAAGAACAGGTTGCCGCGTCCGCCTGCGCCACCCTTTGCAGCAATCCAGTGTTGCTCATTTTCGGTGAGGTCGGCGAGAATCTCACCGGTATCCTCGTCGAAGACCCGCGTGCCGACCGGCACCGTGATGACCACCGACTCGCCGCCCGCACCGGTTTGCTGTTTGCCGCGCCCGTGCTCACCCCGCTGGGCCCGCCAGATGGTCTTCCCTCGCAACTCCAGAAGTGTGGTCTTCCGGTGGGATGCGACCATGACGACGTCGCCACCGCGGCCACCGTCACCGCCGTCTGGGCCACCAAAGGCGACAAACTTCTCACGGCGAAATGAACGGCATCCGTTGCCGCCCGCGCCGCTGGATATCTGGATGTGGGCTTCGTCGATGAATCGCATGGACTACTCCTCCGCGGAAGGGGAGGAGTGCGTTGCCTTATGCTTGCGCTTCAGCGGCGACGACGCTCACCAACCGACGGTTGTTGCGCTGATGGTAGCGAACGTGGCCGTCCACGGTTGCAAAGATGGTCCAGTCGCGGCCGACGCCCACGCCATCACCGGGATGGAATCGGGTCCCAAGCTGGCGAACGATGATGTTCCCGGCTTTTACAAACTGACCGTCACCGCGTTTTACACCGCGGTACTGTGGATTGGAGTCGCGACCGTTCCGGGTGCTTCCTTGTCCTTTTTTGTGTGCCATCTGTAGCTCCCTAAGCCTTAATCTTGGTGACTTTAACGCGTGTCAGTGAAGGACGCTGTGCTTTGCGAACGCGGCTGCGTCGTGTCGGACGGTACTTGAAGGTGCTGCGTTTTTCTCCCAGCTCCTGTGCAATCACTTCGACGGTGACTTTCGCGCCCTTGACGGTCGGGGTTCCGACCTTGACTTTGTCTCCGCCGATCAGGAGCACATCGTCGATATCGACGGTGTCGCCTGCCTCAGCATTGATGCGATCGAGGGTAAGCTCGTCCCCCTCTTCAAGGCGGAACTGCTGGCCCGAGTGTGCGATTACTGCGTACATGGAGTCCTCCGGTGAATCCCGAGGGTGAAATCGAGTTGTGAGGCGTGGCAGAGGACCCGAGAGATCCGATCCCGCCTCATGGACCCGCCTGTTTACGGCCTTAGGCCCGAAGTGTCAAGGGCGAAACGTGTCAGAAACCGATCGATGTCACTCGATTGGTGCACGAATCCGAGCCGGGTCGGTTGCCGCATTGGGGCCGTTCTCGTAGGGACAGTGGCGGCAGCGCGAGTGACAACAACGACCTCGCTCGCGCAGGTAGGCTGCAGTCATCACCATCAGCCCGCTATAGGGGTCGATGTATGCTGGTTGGCCTTGGCGGACGGCAGCGTCGTGCACCCGCTGGATGTGAGGAGAAGTGGTCACACTGGGGGTATAATGCAACGAGCGGTCGACCCCAAGAGAGAAGACCGCTCGCCGTTTCGCTGCCCGCACGGGTGCGCAGCTGTGCCCCAGTTAAACGGGTTGAACTTCGTCCCGAAGATCCTCGGTGACCAAGTCGAGAAGGGTTGTGCTCAACTCAATGATCTGTTGGTGCGTGAAGCCCTCGCCCTTCAACTGGCGGTAGAAGCTCTTCGCGACAGACTTGTTGCGGTGCAAGTACAGTTCTTCAGTGTGCTCGTATGTCATGAGATCGGTCCGGGGTAAGGGGTGTCGCAGACTCCAGAAGCAAGGTCCGTGCCAATCTGGCTAAAGCGTGCACGTCGCTGTGGTGGGAAGAAAAAAGAAGTCCAGGTTGGAACCGTTTTTTCGCATCGAACTGCGCGAGGTGCGAACACAATTTCGCACCTCGCGCATCACCGGCTTGGCCGGGCAACCATCCGAATGTAGCGGTCGATGTTTGTGATGTCGGGGTCGATTCGAGCAGCGGCCTCGAGATCGCCGAGAGCCAGCTCCGGTCGGCGCCGGTAGTGGTGACAAATGCCTCTCCTGCAAAGCGCCATTGCATGGTCGGGGTCGCGGTCGATCGCCGCCGTATAGTGATCGATGGCCCGTGCATAATCCTTTGTGGCGAAAGAGAGGTCACCCAAGTCGACGTGCGGCAACGGTGAATGCGGGGCGGACTGCATCGCCCGGGTGAAATCACTCAGTGCTGCGGTGGTGTCTCCTCGATCTCGTGCGCAGCGGCCGCGCATCAGTCGGGCTTCGAGGTGGTCCGGGCTCCAGTCGAGGACGTCGGTGAGGTGAGCATAGGCATCGCTGAGGGCGCCGCGTCGAAAGGCATGATGTGCATGACTGAGTGCATCGAAGACGGCCTCGTCTGGCTGGATGTCTTGGCGCGACAACGTGGGTGCGGGCGCATCCGTCGGTTCAGTCAGGCGAGGCGCGGGGCCGGAGGGAATTTCGGGGAGCCATGAGTCACGTTCGGGTGGTGCGGTGAACACCTCCACATCAAGGCGTTCGCGCTCTGGGTCCAGCAACTGGGGCGCAACAGGTCGCGGCTGGGCCAGTCCATGGGTGCGTGGGGACTCGATCACCTCGATGGGTTCTGTTTCGGGCTCCTGCGAATGAGGCTCGACACGTTCGGCCGTCGTCGATGGTGGCGCGGGGAGGCGTTCTACGCGGGGTGCTCCGACGGCCAATGCGGTAGGCAGGGGCATTGCCGGTGGTCGCACTGGCGGTGGCGTGTCAAGAGGGGGCGATGGGGTGCGACTTTCGTTGTCGGTCTCCGCGTTTGCCTCGGGGATTAAGTCGATGAAGGAAAACGGATCGGCGTGGTCTTGAGCTTCGCCGTTCGCCGGTTTATCCGAGGGCGAACATCGCCCATCGTCATCGAATATTGACGCTTCAAACAGGGGGTCGTCCTCGAGATCCTCCTCCCCGTTGGGAATGCCCAGCACCAGCGATGGCGTTGGCTCCGGTGGCGTTGGCTCCGGTGGCGTTGGCTCCGGTGGCGTTGGCTCCGGTGGCGTTGGCTCCGTTCGTCTGTGCACGGGCGGCACAGGTTGCGGGGATAGTCGAGTGCGAAAATCGGTCTCTATCGGAGAGCCTTCGGGTTCCGGTATGGGTCGAGCAGAGACGGTGAGGTCGCTGTGCAGGGGCTCCGATGGAGGGGCAGACTCGCCTCGGAGTGAGGCCAGTCGCATGCGCGATGAAACGATGGTGTTGAGTAGTCGCTCGGCTTCGCTGAGGGTCTTGGACATGGCCTACTCAGTATCTCCCCCGGCAAGACCACTCATTTGTTGGGTCAGCCCACTGATGCTGCTCATCAGTTCATCGCGCAGCTGGCGCATCCGTGTCACGTTCTCTTGCAGTGCCTTTGCTTTGGTGCGCAAGGTCGTATTTTCCCGGCGAAGTCCGTTGGCTTGATCCTCGACCTCGCTCACCTGATTGCGCAAGGCGGTCACCTCGGCGCGAAGGGTAGTGGATTCGTTTTCGAGTTGTTCTTGGCGCGCCTTGAGTTGGTCGCGCTCGTTTAGCAGTGATTGATGTGCATCTTCGATCTCAGCATTGCGTGCACGAGCCGTTGCCACTTGGCTTTCGAGGGTAGCGGCCTGAAGCGAAAGATCCGATTCGTTGCTGCTGAGGTGCTCAAGCTCCATTTCCGCCTTGATCAGCCGGCGCGTCATTTGTTCGGCGTTTTGAAGAACGGCCTCGAGGGCGTGGATGCGCGCGTCGACGATCTCTCCCAGTTCGGCTTGGAGCCGTTCGAGTTGAGTACTGACTTGGTCGGACATGGACTGCTCCAAGCGCTGAAGATGACTGGAAGGTAACGCGGCACACGCGGCCCTTCGGTTCTTCGACAAAGTACCAAGGCCCTGTTTTCAGTGTCAACGCGTGGCAAATATGGGGCTCGCTGTTGGTGATGTAGGTTCGCCTCGGTGTATAAAATCAAGTTGCGCGCTCACGCGGCGTGCGCGAGGATACGTTCCATGGATCGACAACCCGTTTTGGTTGCTACCAAGGGGCCTCTTGAAGGGGCACGATTTCCCGTGGGCTCCGACGGGATCACCATCGGGCGCGATCCGGACTGTGTAGTGGTTCTGGATGACGCGAATGTGTCGCGATTTCATGCTCGATTGGTGTTTCACAACGCGGCCATCTGGGTGCAAGATGCCGGAAGCCGAAACGGTGTCTTCCTCAACGAGAAGCGTGTGGTGCGCCACAAGCAGTTTGGACCCGGTGATGAACTCGTAGTCGGCGATCACGCCTTTACCTTGGAACTCGACCCGCTCCAGCAGGATCCCTCACTGACCGGTGCTCCGGTGCCACGACCGACCGAGCCGTCGCAAGCATCGCGTCTGGTATGGGTGGGCGTCGTCGCGGCGCTGGCGGCCGTCGCTATGTGGGCTGCACTCCGGTGATTATGGATGTCGTATCGGTTGTTGTCCGGCGGCCTGGGCACCCAGAACGAAGGGTCGCCATCGGTGAAGGCGTGTCCCACCTCGGGCGCGCCGAGGACAACGATATTGTACTCACTGACATTGGGGTGAGCCGGCGCCATGCCCGCCTCATTGTGCGGGCCGGGACCGTATTCATTGAAGACCTTGGGAGTGGAAACGGGACGTACTTTGACGGTAGTCGAGTGAACCGGCAATCGGTGAAAGACGGCGACGAGTTCTTAATTGACCCCTTCCGTCTTCAAGTAGAAATCGAGCCGCTTTCAGACAGTCGAGACGGCCTGACCGGCGATCTGGAGGAGGTGGACGATGACGACACCGCGGAAATTCCGATTGGACCATCCGGACTTCCCGAGCCTAATGTCAGCGGTGACCCTCAGGTTCGGTTGATCACTCTCCAAGGCCAGCGCCTCGCGCCGAGCTACCCCATTCGGTCCGGCGGTCTCACCATCGGTCGTTCGGAGGCGAGAGACATCATCTTGTTCGACCCAGCGGCCAGTCGAAATCATGCCGCCATCGAGATCTTTGGCGGTGACATTTGGTTTCGCGATCAGGGAAGCGGGAACGGGTCGTTTGTGAATGGGCACCGTGTTCGCGAGCAATGTTTGCGGCATGGCGATCGGGTTCGAGTGGGAAGCACCGAGTTTCGAGTGGAGGTGACGGAAGCCTCTCGACAAGAAATCCCCACGCTGCCGCCCAGTCCCGCCCTTGGACGCCGGCTTGAAGAGCGGGGTCCGGTTGCTGTGCCTGCTGTGCCCACACAGGTGCGCGTTCACCCATCCACGTTGCAGGGCCCCAAGCTGGTCGCGCTTGCAGCCGCTGGTGGGTTCGCGATCGTATTGATGATGATACTTGGTGGGTTGCTGGCCATGTACGTGCTCGATCGGTCCGACACGCAGACCCGAAGCTCTGCTGCTGTAGCGGCCACCGACATCCCGCCCGAGCGCATGGCGGAGTTCAATGAACAAATGACCAAGGGCAATGAATTGTTCTCGGACGGGGAGTTCTTGAAGTCTGCCTCCAAGTTTTACAGTGCTCAGATGGTGGCGCCTGGACATCCGGTGGCCGAGCGTATGGGTGCAGTTGCGTGCGAGTACGTGGTGCTGGACGCACTCAACAGGGGAATTCGCCTGCGCGGCATGAGCGAAGAGGAACAGCGCAAGGATCGCAATGAAGCGTTCAAGCAGGCGAGGAATGCGCTTCGTGGCAGGGGAGCGGTCTCCGATGCGTTGCGTGCGGTGATGGACGTTCAGATCGTTGACCCGGATAATGAACGAGCACGGCTGCTGATCGAACAGTTGAAGGCCAAGTGAACCTCCGCGGCGTTTCAGTCTTCGCCGCCGTGTGTGGGATGGCGTGCCAATCGCGCACTGCAGCCGTAAGTAGCGACTCACTCAGCCGTGCGGATGCATGGTCTGAGGAGGCGGCAATCACCCTGCTGAGTTTGGGTGTGCAGCACACAGACCCGTCCATTAGAGCAGCTGCTGTGGCTCATTGGATTGCCTCGAAACACCCATCAAGTCATCGGTTGGTGCCGTGGGTAATGGCCGACCCCAGTCCGCACGTACAGCGCGCGGCTGCGCGGGTCGTCACGCCAACGACCGCTCGTCCTGTCGTTCATGCGGGCACCGATCCGATCGCACAGGTCATGTTGGAGGAAACGAACAACGCGTCGATGTGGATGGTCTCTACCTTGGCAGCGATCAAGGACGGATTTCCACCCCTTGATCCCGTCGCATTGGAGTTGGTGATTCAGTGGCGTCCCGAGGGCGCTGCAGAGACAATCGTCCGAGGTGTGGATGTCGCCGACGAATCCATGCGTTTGCCCCTTGCATTGGCGGCGGTTCGCATGGATGCCGAAGGCGCCCATCAAGCCCTCACGACTGCGCTGCAGGATGCAGACGACGAAATTCGAATCGCAGCGATTGAAGGGCTGGTTTACGCGCCAGTGGATCGTTCAAGGGGTTGGTTGGAGCGGGCAGCGAAACGGAGTGAAAGCGCAACCGCCTTGCACGCGAGACTTGCTCTAATGGCCCTCGGTGAGCGGCCGATATCAGTGGGGATCGATGCACTTTCCTCCCCTGCTCGGGACACGAGGGCCTGGGCCCTTGAGTGCCTGCAGAAGCGCGCCGAGGAGCAGCCATTGCCCCGTGAGGTGATCGTCCAAGTTCAAGGCAGCCTTCGGGACGAGTCGCCCCTCGTTCGGGGGGCTGCGGTTCGAGCCCTGATTGCGGCAGCGGGGGTTGAGTATGTGCCGCTTCGCGCCGAAATATTCGAGGCGGAACCCGATGCCGTCTCCATGTTGATTGCGGGAAAATGGTTGGCGCATACGCTGAATAAAGCCGTGGAATGACCGCCATTGTCGGGCATTTCATTGGGTGTTCACAGCGGGTTGGCTCACGCAGGAGCTTTTGACAGCGCAAAGTGGCATTTGTAGCCTAAGCCCACACCTCTGGGGTGAGGTGGGGGATCTACGCATGCAGGGATTGCTGGAATTTCAAGGCCGGTTGACGCGGTCTGATAAACGACCCGCGAATCCGGGTTCGTACTGCTTGCAGTTTCAACTGCACGGGCAGCCGCGGGCGAGCAAGCGTGACAAGGTGCACTGGGAAGAAGTGGTCGAGAATGTCGAAGTGTCGCCCGGTGGTTTTTTCAGGGTTGTTCTCGGTCGGAGCCACGCCTTTGAAGAATCCATGTTCGGACGCGGTATTCGTTGGATGAGCGTGCGTGTGGTCCGGTCCGGTACGCTCGACGATGAACATTTGCCCCGAGCCCCCATTGTCGGATCGGAAGCGCGTTTGTACGGTGGATTGAGTCGGGTGCAAACCTCGATTGACGGACTCTCTGCTCGAATGGACGGGCTCATCGAAGCCTCACCGCAGATTGCTGACTTCGAAAAACGCCTCGGACGGGCGGGAGAAACCTTGGCGAATGTGCACTCGCGGCTCGCGCTGATCGAGTCGGGCACAGAAATTGCGGCCATCATCCGCCGAGTCGAGGGTCTGATGGGCCGACTCGATGAAGTGGATCGCGATGATGGCCGGTTGGATCGGATCGAAGACGAATTGCACGAACTGGTGGGCCCAGACGGTGATGTGGTCGATCTCAATGAACGCATGGACCGACTGGAAGGTCGCGCCCCGGAGCTGATCGCCTCGTTGAAGAAGCGCGAGAGAAACGCCCCAGAACACGCGCGTGTCGACGAACTTAAGCGGCACTTGGAAGCCGCACGGTTGCAGATTGCGTCCCTGTCCGACCGTGTTGAAGAACTCACGAAAGCGGCACCAAAGAAGGCGACCAAAGCCTCACCTGACACCGATACTGCGGCGATGGTCAAACGCAGCGGTGACGTCATGACAGGGGGGCTGGTGATCAACCGAGGCGGTCTCGATGTGTTGAGTGGTGGTGTCAACTGCCGTGGCGCAACGGTGACCTCTCTCGAAGCCTCGAACGTCATCAAGGCGCCGAAGGCGATCATCGATTCTGTGGAGCTTCGGGGCGATCTCACGGTGGATTCTGCTTCACGGTCCCTGCAGGTCCGCGCGGTTGAAGGCCGCCAGGCATCGGCTCGCCGGGATGGAGCCCTGCATCTGAACAGCCGCGGCGGCGCAGAAGTGGTCATTGGAAACGACGCCGCATCCAAAGGGGCTACGGTCCACGGAACCGTTCGAAGCGACGGACTGGTCGCTCAACCCACAGGCGGTATGGCGCAGCTGTTTCACGCGACGGGCGATCTCTCGCCAGGAGACGTGGTTCGAGTCAATGACACCGGAGAGCGTGTGGTTCGCGTTCGGAAAGTGGCTGATTCGCGCGTCATGGGCGTCATTACGGACCAGCCTGGCGTGCTGTTGGGCGGTGTTCCGCGAACGGGGTTGGTTGTGGTTGCAGTAACGGGGGTGGTTCAGACCCGCGTCGATGCGTCTGACTCGCCGATAAAAGCCGGAGATTTGCTCGTGGCGAGTCAGACATCGGGTCACGCACGCTGCGCCAGCGATCCGGAGCCGGGCACCGTTTTGGGTAAAGCCCTCGCTCCCTTGGGCAAAGGCAAAGGCATCATCCCAGTCTTGCTGGGTGGAGGCTGAGTTGAGCCAACCGGCTTGGGCTGCGGATCTCGCACGCCGTTACCTTGCGGGAGAATCCAGTGTGTTCTTGCTGCACGGGAACACCCGAGACCTGTTTCCTTCCGAGGAGCAAGCCGGTCAATACGTGGGCTTGGGTACGTATTTAGAGCAGTTTTTGGCCCGCTCGAAAGACATCGTTTTGACCTACAATGTTAGCCAAGGCGTCCGCTTTCCTGCACCGGTCATGCGCGCACGGTGCATGGCTGCGATCAATGCGCGCCGAGCACTGGAGGGTACGGAACCACTCGACACGCTTCCGCGGGCTCCTGCGGAGGTGCTCCCAATAATTGAGTCATTGGTCACAGATCCGTCGCAACGAATTGCGGTGGTAATCGACTTTTTCGAGACGATTGTGCCCATGAGTGACCTTTCCTACATGTCTGACGCCGACAAGGCCACCCTGGTCTCTATGCAACGCCTCGGTGGTGATCCGGGACTCCTCGCGAGCGACAACCTTCTCGTGTTGGTCTCCGAGCACCTCTCGGATGTGCACCGCCGGGTGGTGAGCAGCGCCCAGCTTGCGACCCTCCGAATTCCTCTGCCGGCCGAGGCCGCGCGGGCAACCTTCATCGATTCGCAGGACCAAGAGGGCGTTGGCGCGGAGATGAGCAACGCGACGTTGGCCGCTGTTACCGCTGGTCTATCGCTGCTTCAGGTTCAGAGCCTGTTTCGGCGCGCGCGCCAGTCGGGGGAAGAAATCCGGTTTGCCACTGTGTCTGCGCGGAAAAAAGAGATCATCGAACGAGAGTGTCACGGATTGGTTGAATTTGTAGAGCCAGCACACACCTTTGCCGAGGTGGGTGGACTGGACGGGCTGAAGACTGACCTGATGCGGGTAGCCAATGCCATCAAGGGTGGGAACACAAAGCGAGTGCCAATGGGCATTTTGTTCGTCGGGCCCATGGGCACCGGAAAAACGTATGTGGCCGAGGCATTTGCTGCCGAGAGCGGACTCACGTGCCTGAAGTTCAAAAACTTCCGAGAGCGCTGGGTGGGTTCAACGGAGGGCAATCTCGAAAAAATTCTGGATGTGGTCGAGGGGCTCGGTCATGTATTGCTGATCATCGATGAAGCCGACCGCTCAATGGGGTCGGGTTCAGACGGTGACGGCGGCACATCGAGCCGCGTGATTGCTCGACTCAAAGAATTCATGAGTGACACGAGCCACAGGGGTCGTGTCGTCATGCTGATGATGACCAACCGTCCCGATAAGCTCGACGCAGATCTCAAGCGGCCCGGGCGATTCGACTTGAAAATTCCGTTCTTTTTTCCCGAGGACAACGGAACCCGCCGCGCCATCTTGGCCGCGTCCGCCCGGAAAAATGGCATTCAACTTGCGCCCGAGGGTCAACTTGACGCAGTGGCTGAACAAACGACCGGGTATTCGAGCGCAGAGTTGGAACTGGTCATGTTGGCCGCAGCCGCGATTGCGGATGACGCCGGTCGGGCAATGGTTGATCAGGCCGACCTGACTGCGGCAACTGGGGACGTCATACCGAGTCGCGATACGCGAATGCTGGCATATATGGAGTTGCTCGCCGTGTTTGAGTCTTCCTCAAGACGCATGCTTCCAGAGCGCTTCCAGACGCTCGATACAGCCACCGTCCAACAGCAGTTGGATGCCCTCAAACTCCAGTTGGGTCGGCGGGTGCACTGACGGGTGCCGAGGATTCAACAGTTGTGTCCTGTAGCGTGGTGTCGATACCTTGGGAATGGGTTTCAATCGTGTCCTGCTGGACGCTCTTTTTCCACTGTCTTGCGTCCTGTGCGCCCACCCGAGTAGTGGCGCGCTCATCTGCCATAAATGTCGGCCGGTGCCGGCGCGGCCGGTGCCATTTCCTCTGCGCAGCCCATTGATGGAATATCGGTCGCTCGGGACGTACGAAGGCGACTTAGGGCGTGTCGTCCGGTGTGCGAAATATGGCCGCAATCTCGCGCTGCTTGATGAACTCGGTCGCTTGCTGGGGCAGGGGATGATGGATTGGTCCGGAGCGGACCTGATCGTGCCCGTCCCTGCACCGCTCTCGCGACGGCTGATTCGTGGATTTGATCATGGTTTTCGGTTGGCGCGAGCCGCTGCGATCGAGGCCGGAGCCCCGGTGGCGACACCGTTGCAATGGTCCGTTTCCGTCAGGCAGGTGGGAAAAACTGCGGCCTCACGGCGGATGCTGGATGCATCAGCGATCCGCTCGCGTACCTCGTTGGCTGGAATGGACATCGTCGTGGTTGATGACGTGGTGACCACGGGGGCGACCTTGCGAGCTGCAGCGTCAGCGGTAGTCGCTGCAGGGGCCCGCACGGTTCGGGGAATCTCGGTCGTCCACGTTGAAGGTAAAAGATTCTGTACACGTGAGTAAAAATTTTTTTACGTGTGACGGTTGCGGAACAAGGAATATCCAGAGCGTTCAGGGGTCTTGCAATGGCACGGTTGTTGCATCATGTTGGTGCGCACGGTCGGGGACCAACCAAGAGGACAATACGATGAACGCAAATCACACGACCCTAGGCGATCTAATTGAGGTGTTCTACGCGGAACTCGTCAAGGAGTACAGGGATGAAAACCTCGCAGAGGTAGTCGCAGCCACCTTGGTGAACGAGATGATCCTCGCTGGGCTCCACGTCGATCACGAAATCGCCGCGGCTTGATCGTCGCTGCATAGGCTGATTTTGGCGTCGTGAGGCGACCGAACGCGCAGACACGCGTTACCATGGGTTCCTGCAGCTTCTCCCCACCTCTGCCTTCCCCGCGTAGCCATGACTCACGGCGCCAGCCCCCAAACCGCTTCAGAGTTCGGACCGACCGTCTGGACCGCCGTTACAGTGCGGGTCGCGTGGACGCTTATGATGCGCGGCGCTCGGGTCACTCCTCCGGTGTTGAAGGACGCGCGGGACCACGCGCTGCTGACACTGGGCGCCGGGGTTGCGGTCGATGAGGCGGAACACCTCGCGGGTCCGTTAACAGCCGAGTATCTGAGCCGTGTGGCTGGGAACCCCATTCGACGCATCCGCACTGAGACCTCGGACCTCGATGTCGTTCACGAAGGCTGGCGTCGTGGGTTGGCTCCAGCCCTCGATCCGGTGGCTGACGCGATGCTTCGGCTTCACTTTGGTGACGGCATGGCGGTAGAGGCCGTCTCAACCACCGCGGCAATCAACAAAGAACAACTGGACGACGCCAAAGAGCGTCTCCGCAGCCTCGTACGGACCATGGCCGAGGGTGCGGGGGTCCCCGCGCAAGGGTGGCCGGACGCGAAGGTCGATCAGCTGCTGACTCGGCTTGCGAATACCGCCGAGCCGGGATGCCCTCAGCCCATGGACGTCTTGAGTGACCGCAATCGAACGCATGTGGATGCTTGTCCCCGATGCAGTCGAGCGGTGCGGTTGATTCGAGGCGGCGTCATCGCGCCCTCGGACCTAATTCCCGCCGCCGATTCCGGTGGTGCGGTCTCAACCACTACTGCAGCAGTTATCTTGCTGCATCCCGATGCCCGCAGGGTGCAGAAGAAGCTCACCAAGGCACTCGGCCAAGGTGCGGTGCGTGTCGCGCCGGATGCGTGGCTGATGAGCAGCGGTGAACTCGGTGCCCAGGGTGACTCGATTCGACGTTTGGTGTCGGATGGAGTTGTGCCTCGGCACCATTTGAGGGGTGCAGTGGTCACGGGCAATGGACGATGGTCAGGCGGCACACTGTTGGGACCAATTGCTGTTGATGCCATCGAGACCGCCCGGTCGCGCCCTTGGGCCGAGGTGGATGGCATGGGAGAACTGCCGCCGCCGAGACCGGCACCGCCGAGTCCTGCAAAGTGGTGGGTGACCGCAGGCGCTATGGGTGTGATGGCCGTAATTGCAGGCGTTGGAGTCATGGGCCCACAAGAAGCCCTGCCAAACGTTCCCATTCAAGCCAACTTTATTGCGGTAGAGGATGGATGGGAGGTCACGTTCGATGCCGATGATCTCGCCGTTATCGATGTGGTTTCGCTGGCATCAGGTGGCTTGACCATTGTCCATCGTGACATCCGGTCGGCGAGGGGACAGTGGGCTACAGGCGACGGAAGCTATCGAATGTACGTGCCCGACGAGAGTATGGCCATTTTGGCCAGTGAGCACGGCCTCGATGATCTACCGCTGTTGGTTGAGCAGGCCGGTTCGGACCCCATTCCGATGCAGGCATTGGAGGCCGCGGTGCGTTCTGTGCATCCGACAGTGGCGTGGGTCGGCTCCCCTGCGATAACGGTACCGGATATCCCCACTGGCGAGTCTGTCTCGGCACCGACACTCCCTGAGCAATGAGCGAGGAAAACCATCATGCGCGTCACGCCTCTCGATATCATTCAAAAGCAGTTTACGGCCAATCGGCGAGGCTATGAGCCGGACGAGGTCCGGTCGTTTCTCGAGGAAGTTCGAGAAACGATGGAGGACCTTCTCAAGGAAAACCAACGCCTCCGCGAGCAGATCGCTCGATTTGAAGCGGAGATTGCTGAACTTCGGTCCGAAGAGCATGAAGTAAAGGAAACGCTTCAACTGGCACGGCAAGTAAAGGAAGAGATGGAGCGAACCGCCCGTCGAGAGAGCGACGTGGTGTTGGGAGAGGCACGCCTCGAGGCAGAAAAAATCATCATGGCTGCGGGGGATGAAAAGCGGGACATTCAGGCCGAGTTGGTCGGGCTCCGTTCCCAGAAAGCTCAACTGATGGGTGAGATGCGCGGCATCATTGAGACACACATTCGACTTCTTGATGATCTCGACGCCGAAGGCGCTGCCGCTCGATGAGACGCCGCCGAAGGGCGGTCGATGTCGGGCCCAAGGTCGACCTTCACTGCCACAGCGACTCATCGGATGGGCGCCTCCCCGCTGAGGCCTTGGCAGAAGCTGCCGCTCGTGCCGGATTGGCTGCGCTTGCGATTACCGATCATGATTTGGTTCCAGTGCTCGGCCATGGAGACCGTCAGTTTGGTGCGTCGCACATTCGACTCATTGCGGGAGTGGAACTTTCCACGATGCACGAAGGGAAAGAGCTGCACCTGTTGGTGTACTTTCCAGATGCCATGCCCACTGAATACGCGGATTGGGTTCGAGCCCGTACCGTTTGGCGGGCCCACTGGTTCGATGAGTGCGCCCGCGCGCTGGGACTGGATGATGGAATTCGGGCCGATCGTGCCGCCATGGAGGGCCGACGAACCCTGACTCGTGTCCACCTCGCACGCGCGGTGGTCGAGCAAGGCGTCGCCCCGAATTTGCGCGCTGCGTTCAACGAGCATGTGGGGCATTCGTCGACAGTGATACCGCCACTCAACGTCAGCTTTCTCGACGCACTTACGGTGGCCAAGGATTGCGGTGGATGGACCTCATGGGCGCATCCACCTCCTCGGCATGCAGAACAGTGGGCGCAGCGTTTTTCAGCGGCGGGTCTCGACGCGCTAGAGTCCCACCGTCCGGTCAAATCCGCGCGAAACCGGCTGGCCTCATTGGCCCACAAGAACGGAATGGGCATCACTGGAGGCAGCGACTGGCACGGATGGGAAAAACGAAAGATGGGTTCCTTTCGGGTGCCTGCTCGTGCGCTCCATAAAACCGACCGAGCGCTGCGCTTAGTCAACGAAACCGCTTGCCGTGAACCCTGAGCCCTCATACGATTCCCGTCAACCTGAACCGGAGTGAACATGTCCAAGACCCAAGGATTTTTTGCTGAGTACCTTCCAAAAAAGATCGCCGACAAGCCCAACCTCGTGGAGGACATGGCCGCCATCATCGTGTTCGATATCGACGGTGCTGGAAGCTGGACTGTGAACTTAAAAGACGCCCCAGGATCGGTTTCTGAGGGTCTCGCGGAAGGCTCTGACTGCACCGTTGCATGCTCGGCGGACACTTTCGAGAAGGTGCTGACCAACCCAAACTCCGCCATGATGCTGTTCGCAACCGGCAAGTTGAAGGTCAGCAACATGCAAATCGGCATGAAGCTCGGCAAGGTCATGGGCTAAACGCCCCCGTTGACCTCAACCAATCGTCGGGTGTGGACTCCAACATCGGGAGACCACGCCCGATTTAATTGGGGCATACCGTCAGCGGTTTCTGCGGCGCATCCACGTTACCGCTGCGCCGATGAGCGCGAGCCCGGGCACCACCAAGACGCTTGCAATCCAGAGCAAGATGCCTTGCATGGCGTTCATTGTGAATCCACCGCCGAGGCCGCTGGGACGAATGCTTATGTGCTGAGCATCGTTGACGAGCCACGCCACTGTATTGGGCAGCAGTTCAAAATTGCTGGCTTGATCGAGAAGCTCATTGCTGGTGAAGTCGGAGTCACCAAACACCACTGTGCGGCCGCCACTCGAGTGCACCGAAACAGCCGCCAACCCCAACTGGCCGGC
>Ga0160422_10000142_pt1 | contig 40915 bp, 40 predicted proteins | sample Fk160mmetaG_FD_108192 | JGI IMG/M metagenome (GOLD analysis project Ga0160422, IMG submission 108192) | Marine microbial communities from the Central Pacific Ocean - Fk160115 60m metaG | ecosystem: Environmental > Aquatic > Marine > Oceanic > Photic zone | place: The Central Pacific Ocean... | reverse complement strand
TTGCGGTGAGGTCCACCTCTTCCCATTCCGAACAGAGAAGTTAAGCTCACCAGCGCAGATGGTACTGCTACGGCGGGAGAGTATGTCGACGCCACCCTTGGGGCCCTTCGGGGCCCCTTTTTTTATATCTAAATTTGAACTATGGATTTTTTAGTCGCAATTGTAGGCAGACCCAACGTAGGAAAGTCGACTCTCTTCAATCGTTTAACTGAAACGAAGGAAGCGATTACTGACCCAACTAGTGGTACAACTAGGGATAGGAAGTATGGTAAGGCATACTGGACTGATAGACAGATTACTGTAATTGATACTGGAGGTTGGATTACAAAATCTGACGATACATTTGAAGAAGCAATCAATGCTCAAGTTGAGATTTCTATAGAAGAAGCTGACTTGATATTAATGATGGTTGATGTAGGAGTTGGTGTTACTGATTTGGACTTAGATATAGCAAATCTTCTAAGGAAATCTGGTAAGGAAGTGATGGTTGTGTGTAATAAAGTAGATACATCAGCTCACGATATTGGTTCTGCAGAATTTTATTCTCTTGGTATAGCAGATCATATTTATTCTATTTCTGCAAATAACGGATATGGTACTGGCGAATTACTTGATGCTTTGGTTGATTCTCTTCCTGAGGAGCCAGAAGAACCTGAGGATAAGTTGCCAAGACTTGCTGTTGTTGGTAGGCCCAACGTTGGTAAATCAACCCTTATAAACACTCTACTTGGAGAGGAAAGAAATATCGTAACTGATATTGCAGGGACCACTAGAGATAGTGTTCACACGCGATACAATATGTTTGGGTTTGATTTCGAAATTATTGATACTGCTGGACTTAGGAAGAAGAAGCAAATTGAAGATAACCTAGAATTCTATTCAACTGTTAGGACGATTAAGGCCATAGACCAAAGCGATGTATGTCTACTTCTTCTCGATGCTGAGGATGGTATAGAGAAGCAGGATCTACATATTTTTTGGCAGGTTGTAGAGAGCTATAGAGGAGTAGTGATAGTAGTAAATAAGTGGGATAAGATTAAGAAGGATAACAATACTATGGCTGCTTTTGAAGAGAAAGTTAGAGAGAGGATTGCACCATTTACCGACGTGCCAATCATATTTACTTCAAATTTGAAGCGCCAAAGAATTCTGAAAGCCCTAGAGTCAGCGCTAGAGGTTTATCAAAATAGAAGCAGGAAGATTTCAACCAGTCAATTGAATGACTATTTACTCCCTATTATCGATTATAATCCACCTCCGACTTATAAGGGTAAATACGTAAGAATTAAGTATGTAACTCAACTTCCATCTCAAACTCCAACTTTTGCCTTCTACTGTAATTTGCCACAGTACATAAAAGACCCCTACAAGAGATTTCTCGAGAACAAAATCCGAGAGGAATACGACATTGCAGGGGTTTCGGTAAGATTATTCTTTAGAAAAAAATAATATTTTTTCTTGTGATTAAGGGTTGAATGGGAATGATGAGTGATGTAAATCAATTTTTAAGTTTCCATCAACCAGTTTATATCCAAAAGTATATTCTACTTTTACCTCATTTCCTTCTGTGTCTGTAAAAAAGTAATTGCCCATTGCTAAAGCACGATTATTTTCTAAAATCATTCCTGAATTTTCAAATCTGACCTTAGTCCAAGGTTGTATAGCAAACCCTTTATCTTCTTGACAAGCTCGATTCTCTCCAGCTATGAAATATGATAGAGCTTCTTTTTTTGTAGCTCTAAATTGTTCATGAGCACATTTAGTTGGCTTAAATAAAACAGTACTATTTTGGAAATTATATAACTCGTCAAGAAAGCTATTAGTGTAATTTTCACATTCTTGAAAATCATTTTTTAGGCTTCCAATTTTAACTACTCCATTACCCCAATTAGTTTGTGCTGTTTCAACGTGTTCTTTTGTAATCATAATTTTTTAATGTTTGACAATAATGAATAAAATTACTACTTGAATTACATTTGCATCAACTTTTCACTTTTTTTACATGAGTTATTTTTTCACATCAGAGTCGGTTTCAGAGGGGCATCCAGATAAAGTAGCTGATGCAATTTCTGATGCTTTAATTGATCACTTCCTTGCATTTGATCCTAGCAGTAAAGTTGCATGTGAAACCTTGGTTACTTCAGGCCAAGTTGTGCTAGCAGGAGAGGTTAAGTCTCAAGCATATCTAGATGTTCAGAGAATAGCTAGAGACGAGATAAGGAAAATTGGTTACACCAAGAGTGAGTACAAATTTGACGCTGAGTCATGTGGAGTACTCAGTGCAATCCACGAGCAATCTTCTGACATAAACCAAGGAGTTGAGAAAACAAACCCTGAAGAACAAGGAGCTGGAGACCAAGGTATGATGTTTGGCTATGCATGTAAGGAAACAGATAACTACATGCCCCTACCGCTTGAGTTAAGTCATAGGCTTTTGTCAGAACTAGCTGAGATTAGAAGAGAAGGTGAAGTGATGACCTACTTAAGACCAGATTCTAAAAGTCAGGTTACTGTTCAGTATTCTAACTATGGAGAACCTGAAAGAATTGAAGCTATTGTTATTTCAACTCAACATGATGATGGATTTGAAGATAGCGACGATAAGATTTTGGCAAAAATCAAACAGGATGTTAGTGACATACTCATTCCAAGAGTTGTAGCCCAAATGAGCCAAAGAGTTCAAGATCTGTTCAAAGGTGATCACAAGCTTCATGTCAACCCTACAGGAAAATTTGTCATTGGTGGTCCACACGGAGATACAGGGCTTACTGGTAGAAAAATTATTGTAGACACTTACGGTGGTAAGGGTGCACATGGTGGTGGAGCATTTAGCGGAAAAGATCCATCTAAAGTTGATAGGTCTGCTGCTTATGCAACACGTCATATTGCTAAGAATTTAGTTGCTGCAGGTGTGTGCGATGAAGTACTAGTCCAGGTTGCATATGCAATTGGAGTAGCTGAACCAGTCGGTCTTTACGTAGACACTTATGGTAGTTCTATGGTTGGTCTTACTGATGGGCAAATTGCAGAAAAGATTTTGTCTATTTTCCCAATGACTCCTTATGCTATTGAGCAAAGGTTTAGACTTCGTTCTCCTATATATTCTGAAACTTCTTCTTATGGTCACATGGGGAGAAAGAGTGAGGTTGTGAAAAAGACTTTTGAAGCTTTTACAGGAGGCGAAAGGGTAGAGGTCGAAGTAGAACTTTTCCCTTGGGAGAAGCTCGATAAAGTAGAAGATGTAAAGGTTGCCTTTAACCTAGCCTAAAACTGGAAAGGGTAATCACTACCCTTCATCATATCGTATGCCTTTTTGTTAAAGCAATAGAGTTGTGAACCTTTCTGTTGCCCAAACTCTTTGCCACTTGCCTTTTTATCTAAGGTTTCTAGCAAGTAGGTTTTGAAAATCTTTTTTCTAAAGTTTCTTTTGTCAATTTTAGTTCTGAGAGCTTTTTCATAGAGCTTGATTAATTGGCCAATGGTAAATTCGGTTGGTAACATGCCAAATCCAACTGGTCTTCCCCTTACCCTTCTTTCTAAACGCTCACATGCATATTCGATTATGTCATTGTGATCGAATGCTAATTCAGGAACTGATTCAATATCGCACCAATGCAATCCAAAAGAACTCCATTCTTCAGCTTTAAATGCTGTGGTTTTTACTAGTGCATAATGAGCAATATTTACTACTCTACCTCCTTTTGATCTAGATACTTTTCCAAATGCTTTAAGCTGTTCGAGTACTCCTGGCTTATGGCCAAACAAATCCATAAACATGCTTTCAGCTATTTTGCAGAAATCATCGTTTTCTAATAAGTTTTGGGATGGTAAAAAAAGCTCACCTTTGTATTCAGGATTTTTACTTTTGGCAAGTAATACTTCAATCCTTTTTCCGTTAAAACCTAAGAGAACTAAACTCAGTGATAAAGCCACACTGTAGTCTGGTTTTGACGATGGATATTGAAGTATTCTGCTCATACTGTAAAGCTAATCAGAGTTTTTCACTTGTTGAAAACGGTGATGAGAAAATGTGTAAAAAGCCAAAACAAAGTCTTAGCTTTAAAACTGTAAATTGCTCTTTCAACCTAATGAGAAAATTCCCAAAGTAAATATGTCTAAAACTACCGACCGTCTTTCATTGAAGCCAAGCTTTACAGCAACTATGCCTTCATCTACTCATTCACATGGAAAGGTTGTTCCTCAGGCAGTTGATCTTGAAGAGGCAGTTTTGGGAGCAATGATGCTAGAACAAAGTGCGGTAAATGCTGTAATCGACGTTTTAGACAACACCAGTTTTTATAAGCCAGCTCATCAAAAGATTTATGAAACAATTCAGAAGCTTTTCAATGATTCTGAACCAATAGATCTTCTCACGGTTACTGAAGCACTCAAGAAGGAGGGTAATTTAGAATTCGTTGGCGGGTCGTATACAGTTGCAAATCTTACTACTAGAATTGCAAGTACGGCTAACGTAGAATTCCACGCGAGAATTATTTCTCAAAAGCATATTCAGCGAGAACTTATTAGAGTATCTAGCAATATAATTGAAAAGGCATTTGATGAAAAGACAGATGTTTTTGATTTACTTGACGAAGCAGAATCTGGACTCTTTGAAGTAGCAGAGGGGAATATTAGAAAGAGTTTTGAAGAGATGAGATCTGTTGTAAAGAAAGCAATAGACTACATCGATAAGGCTAGGTCAAATGACAGTGGAGTAAGTGGTATTCCATCAGGGTTTGCTGAGCTAGATAAAGTTACTGGTGGATGGCAGAGGTCTGACATGATTGTACTCGCTGCTAGACCTGGTATGGGAAAGACTGCATTTGTCCTAACCATGTGTAGAAACGTAGCGGTTGATGAAGGAATTCCTTGTGCTGTTTTCTCTCTTGAGATGTCGTCTGTTCAGTTAGTCCAAAGATTGATTGCAGCAGAAACAGAAATTGATTCAGATAAATTCAGGAAGGGAAATCTTAAGGATCATGAGTATCAACAACTTCATGATAGAATTGGTAGACTTTCAAAAGCTCCTTTATTTATTGACGACACTCCTGGGTTGAATGTATTTGAGCTACGTGCTAAGTGTAGAAGAATGAAACAGCAACACGGAATTGACATGGTAGTAATTGACTACTTACAGCTTATGCAGGGTGGTAGTATAACTGGAGGAAATAGAGAGCAAGAGATATCTTCTATTTCAAGGTCAATTAAATCAATTGCAAAAGAGTTAGATATTCCAATCATTGCACTTTCTCAGCTTAGTCGTATGGTTGAAACAAGAGGTGGTGATAAGCGACCAATGTTGAGTGATCTTCGTGAAAGTGGTGCTATCGAGCAAGATGCTGATTTAGTTTCCTTTATCTACAGACCTGAATACTATGGATTCACTGAGCACGAAGATGGATTAGACACCAAAGGGTTAGCTGAATTTATTATTGCTAAGCACAGGCACGGTGCGCTTGGAACTGTTAATATGAAGTTCATCGCAAGGCTTGCAAAGTTTGCAGACTATAACACTTTTGCCGATGCAGGATTTGATTCATTATCTCCTAATACTACTTTTGCCGACGGAGGCACGATTACAAGAGGATCAAAGATGAATGATGATATTGAAGACGGAACAGGATCACCATTCTAATATGAAATTTTTAAGGGGAAGTTTATTGGTTGTATTGATGGTTTGGGCTTTTGTGGCGAAGGCGTCAGTGATTTTAATTCCAATGGATGAAACCCAAACCAATCATCTTAAGGCATATGGAATTACGTTTTGGGCTTTAGAAAGAGAAATACCTGCAGAGTGGCTTTTGAATTACAGGGGAGGGAGTTTTCTGTTGCCAAATCTTGTAGACATTCAAAATCAATGCATAATCAGGGGAGTGTCACATCAGATTATTGCTGATGTTCAAGCGGCTGCAATTCTAGAAGAAATCTCTCGTCCAGAAATTAATATGGAAAGGGTAAAGCTAGAGGTTGCGCCAAGAGTGGCAGTTTATAGTCCAGCGGGTAAGTTGCCTTGGGATGATGCTGTAACCTTGGTACTTACTTATGCAGAAATCCCATATGACATTATTTACGACCAAGAGGTGATTAATGGAGAACTGCCCAAATACGATTGGCTTCACCTTCATCATGAGGATTTTACGGGTCAGTTTGGGAAGTTTTATAGAGCATACAGATCAGCCACTTGGTATCAGGAAGAAGTAGATTCACAAAATCGCTCAGCTCAAATAATGGGATTTCAAAAGGTAAGCGAGATGAAAAGAGAGGTCGCTTTGAATATTAAGAATTTTGTTATCGGCGGAGGTTTCTTATTTACGATGTGCTCAGGAACTGACTCGTTCGACATAGCCCTTGCTGCAGAGGAAGTAGATATATGTGAACCGATGTTCGATGGTGATCCTTCCGATCCAGGCGCTACAGGTAAATTAGACTTTGATAGGGGTTTGGCATTTAGTGATTACAAACTTGAAATGAATCCACTTGTTTATGAATTTTCAGATATTGATGGTACTGTAGATCATAGGGAAATCAAGCCTATTAATGATTTTTTCACACTATTCGATTTCTCTGCAAAGTGGGATATTGTACCAACTATGCTTACCCAAAGTCATGAAAGGATTATCGCTGGTTTTATGGGCCAAACCACTTCGTTTCGAAAGGATTTCATTAGATCTGACGTTACAATTATGGGAGATAACAGAAATCTTCCTACGGCCAAATACATTCACGGTGAGATTGGATTAGGTCAATGGACCTATTACGGCGGTCACGACCCGGAAGATTACCAGCACATGGTTAACGATCCACCAACGGATTTGAACTTACACCCAAATTCACCAGGGTACAGATTGATCTTAAATAATATTCTATTTCCTGCTGCAAAAAAGCAGGAAAGGAAAACTTAGCCTACTGCGTGGTTTATAATTAAGTCAACACTTAATAAAACAGTACCATTTTCTTTTTGTTCTGATTTGTACTTGATGGGTCTATTGCAATTTAAAGCAATATTAACAAGACATAGCTCTGAATTGTTGCTATCTAAATCTTCGGACTTACAAAGTAGTTCTACTGAAGATTTTCTGAGGTCGCTAATACTCATAGAATTTATAGAATCAATTTTTTCTTTGAGAAAATCTATAATATCATTCTGGAAAAATCCTCCACACTTTACGTGTATTTCATTTTCTGTACATTCGAGAATTAGGTAGATTTCAGTTTCACCTTTTTCGTCAATCCAACCATGTGAGTTGAAACACTTTAAACTATCTGACACAACACTTTTAGTCCTTAGTAACTCAGCTCTGGGTACTCCGGATTGACATACCGAGTTTTCAGTAAGTGAAACGATAGAATTTGTTATTTTGTCAGTAAGATGTCCTGTATAAGAGAGCATGATTCCACCAGGGTAGCCTTTCATGTCAGATCCTTGATTAACAAGTGTCTGAAACTCCTCCATTAGTGAGATGTGAGCTGTTGATGGGTTTAGTGTCATAGGTTAAATTGCGACAAACAAGTGAAAATTATCGATAAGTAACGATAAACCTACGACGAAACTGACTTTATTCCAAATCTTTAACTAAGACCTCGGATGGATTTTTCCATCAATAATGGATGTCCTTCTGGTGTTCTGATCATTGTGTAGAACGATGGATGCATATAGTTGAGGGTTCTGTTAAACCTGTTTCCTGAAAAGAAACTCTTCCAAACTTCGAGTGCTATTCTTTTAGTTGAACTCCAAGCGTAAGGGCTAAATCCATTGGGTCTTGGGAAGCTGTCGATCCATAATCTAGCATCAGCTAAATTGTTAATACTAGGAGAGTTCGGCTTTAGTGTATTGAGTGGTATAGACATGGCAAAAAATTTGTTTACGTTACAAATCACTTTAGCCACTCCACAATGTATTTACGTTGCGAAAATTTTTTTTGAATTTAATATTTATCTGCAGCAGATTTAAGAATTTCTGAAAGCTTGTTTTTAAGCGTATCAGGTTCTAAAACCATTATTTCACTTGACATTCCCTGTAACCATTGAAGAAGCTCAAATGTTATTAGAACTTCCATTGTTATGATGTAATCACTGCTATCTTTAGTTATAGTTTGAGATGAGTGAATAGGTTGAGTTTTTAAATAATTAGCAAGTAATGGAGAGCATTTAAATCTGACATTAACTGGCGGTTTATTGTCAATGACTGTGATTCCAATTGCATGTTTGAAATATTCCTCTGAGTTAAAATTAACCTTGCTAAAGCTTTTTTCTTCTAAAGTGACATTTTCTATTCTATCACACCCAAAAGTCCTTACCGACTCCCTTCTCAAATCCCAAGCTAATAAATACCACCTACTCCTGTATTCCTTCAATAAATATGGATGAAGATTATACTCAGAAGTTTTATCCTCTAGGAACTTTTTGTACTTGAGTTTAATAGCTTTCTTACCCTTTATTCCTTCAAGTAATAAGGCCAAATTTTGCGAACCGCCTATCGACGGAGTCGATTCAAACTGCATATAACTTTCAACCCCAGTAGTGTCTAAATCCGGTGCAACGCTAAGTCTGTCTGCAATCTTTCCAATTGCCTGGTCGAACTGCTTAAAAACTGGTAAGTCCCTAAACTGAACTAGTGTGTTTGCAGCAAATCGAATGGCTTCTAAATCCTCGTCGTTGAGGCTTACTTCGTTGATGCTATAATAATCCTCTTCGTAGTAATATCCCCTATGATCTCTGTGGTATGCGATGGGAGCGTAGTAGCCTAACTCGGACTCATTACGCATAGCCCAAATATCCTTTTCAATTGTTGATATGCTTATGTTCTCACCATCACTACCGTACAATGCTTCTTCGCAAGCAGAGCGCAAATCCTCCTTTGTGGGATATGGACTAGAGGTATTATTGATACATCTATCGATAATTCGATATCTGAGTAAAGCGTATTTATTCGCCGGCATTTTGGTATTTATCTATAGCTGCAATTCCTCTTGGGATATACTGAGGGTCGTGTGTTGTGGGCTTTCCATTGCTTGGAAAAGGTCGGCCTGTATTGTGTATGTGGAAACAATCTTTATACTTGCCTTCTCTAAGCTTTTTTCCATAGGCTAAATCTATCCATTTTGCACCATAATATACTGATTCTGAACCTCTTATATCTTTAATTTTAACGTCAAGTAAAATGCATTTATACCCCATTAATTGAAATGGACCCCATGATGTCGCTAGGTTCTTTAAAGCAGCATCACTTGCGTCGGCCAAATGCCTAGGAGTTACATTTTCATAGCTTTCCCTATTGCCATCTCTAACGTCTTTAAGTCTTTTAAAAACATGTTTTTCAAACCTAGAACCTGCGGGCTTTCTTCCACCACACTCTAGCTGTAGCAATGCCATTAAGTAAGGATATGGAAGATCAAATTCAACTGCTGCCCTTTCAACTTCCTCGCTGTAATTACTAATTGCATCTCCTGAGCTTATCTTGTTTTTTAGAGAATTCTTGATGCCTGTTGTATATCCCTTGTACTGTAAATAACCAAAGGTCAAAACCCCAAGGACGATAATGGATCCAGTAAAATGCAGTAAGCGATTTGCCATTAAATTATTGTATTATGAGCAAGGTGAATTAATGGTAAAATAGCAAGTGCTGGAATCAAGTCTAGCATTTTAAATTTTTTGATTCCAACTAAATCAAGACCTAGTGCTAGAAGTAGAATTCCCCCAGTAGCTGTTAAGTCGATTGTCAGTTCTTGTGGTATCATTACTCCAATAAAATGAAACCCTAAAGTCAGTGTCCCTTGGATGCCAAAAATCCCCAGCGCAGAAAACAACACACCTCTACCTAGAGCAGACGCTAAGAAAAAAGAGCTGATTAAATCCATTACAGATTTTACCATGATGAGATTGTAATCTCCATCAATACCCTCATTCATACATCCAACAAGTGTCATGCCTCCAATACAAAATAACATTGTTGCTTTAATGAATGCCCCTCCAAAATTTTCAGCTCCATCAGAATTAAACCTAGAAGCGTAGCGCTCAAACCTGTTGTGAAGCTGAAGATATTCCCCCAACAGTGCCCCAAAAACTAGTGCTAGAAAAATATCGATGGGCTCATTCATATCTTTAATCATTTCCATACTCATTGCAAGGGTGAAAAGGCCAAACACGATTACTATGTTGGTTTGGGCTTTAGTATCAATCCTCCTTCCTGACAAAAGTCCCAAAGAAGATCCAACCGCAACAGTAATTGTATTGAAGATGGTGCCTAGTAATACCATGCTCACAAGTTACATTTGTGTAATTATAATCAAGAGTAATTCAAGTGAATTTTAAGTTAGAAGCAAAGGATAAGTGCTCAAGCGCAAGAGCAGGGACTTTGACTACGAATCACGGGGATATTAGAACGCCCATATTTATGCCTGTTGGAACGCTTGGCTCGGTAAAAGCAGTTTCTCAAACAGATTTAAAAAATGTGGTGGGAGCAGATATTATTTTAGGTAATACTTATCACTTATATCTCAGGCCTGGAATGGATACGATGGAAAAGGCGGGGGGATTGCATAAGTATATGAATTGGGATTTGCCGATTTTGACTGATAGTGGGGGGTATCAAGTTTATAGTTTAAGTCATAAGCGCAAACTAACAGAGGAGGGTGCTGCTTTTAGAAATCACATAAACGGGGATTTGGTGATGTTTACTCCAGAAAATGTGATGGATATTCAGAGGAAAATTGGCGCCGATATAATCATGGCATTTGACGAATGCCCTCCCTATCCTTGTACAAAGCAATACGCTAAAAATTCTATGGAAAGAACTCATAGGTGGTTAGATAGATGTGTTGCTAGGCTTGAGGAGACAGAACCACACTATGGACATAATCAGGAGCTGTTCCCAATTTTACAAGGAGGTGGATATTCTGATTTACGCCAGAAAAGTGCAGAATACATTGCTGGAAAAGATGCTGCAGGATATGCTATTGGTGGATTGAGTGTGGGAGAACCTGCTGAGGAAATGTACGCGACTAGTGAGTTAGTATGTAGGATTCTTCCAGAGGATAAGCCAAGATATTTGATGGGTGTTGGTACGCCGGTAAATATTTTAGAGAACATTGCACTAGGAGTAGATATGTTCGACTGTGTTATGCCAACAAGAAATGCAAGGACGGGAACTGTATACACTTGGAATGGTATGATGAATATCAAGAATAAAAAGTGGGAGAAAGATTTTTCACCACTCGATTCAGCTGGTTCTGCTGAAGTGGATAAGATGTACAGCAAATCTTACGTTAGGCACTTGCTTAGGGCTAATGAAATCCTCGCATTGAATATATTGAGCATACATAATTTGGTCTTCTATCTAGATCTTGTAAGAGAAGCAAGGAAGCATATTATTGCTGGTGATTTTGTAGAGTGGAAGGATAAAATGGTAGTGCATCTGAGCACAAAAATTTAAGATGAGTAAACTCGACTGGTACATAATCAAAAAGTTCCTCCTGACATTTTTTTTCATGTTGGGGTTGTTTTGTATTGTAGCAGTGGTTTTTGATTTGGTTGAGAATATTGGGAGGTTAATATCTAACGATGCTCCGCTTTGCGGTACAATAAAGTACTATTTTTCATTCTGCTTTTATTTCGCCAACTTACTTAGTGGGTTTATAGTGTTCTTGACCATAATTTGGTTTACAAGTAGACTAGCCCAAAAGACAGAAATAATAGCAATGTTGAGTGGAGGGATGTCCTTCCCAAGGTTGTTAAGGCCCTACTTTATAGCGGCTTCAATTCTGGTAGTATTTTCTCTTGTGCTTACTCACTATGTTGTCCCTCAAGCTAATAGGGACAAACTCGATTTTGAGATCCAATGGGTACATGTCAATTTCCATGTGAAAGATCAAAACATGTACAGAGAGGTAGCCCCAGGCACCATAGCATATTTTAGGAGTATCACCTACAGCAGACTTACTGGATATAAATTCCAAATGGAACATTGGGGTAAGGACGAAAAGCTAGAACAAAGAATTGTAGCTGCAAAAGGCACTTGGATTCCTGAAGATAGTTTGTGGCGTCTAATCAATGTTGGGGTAAGAGATTTTCATGAAGATGGAACAGAGACCTTCAAGTTTGTCAATAGAATAGATACAGTTCTCCCAATGAGGATTGAAGATTTTGCTCAGAGAGCTGCAGTTGTTAAGACGATGACTACTTCTGAATTGAATTCATATATTGAAGAAGTTAGAGCGAGTGGAGCTGATGTAAGCTCACTTCTCCTAAAGAGATACAGTAGAACAGCAACTCCTTTTGCAATCTTTGTTTTAACCTTTATAGGTGTTGCAATTGCATCCAGAAAGTCGAGAGGAGGACTAGGCGTTCACCTGCTAGCAGCTGTTTTGATAGGGTTTACTTTCGTCTTTACCTCGAGATTGATTACCGTATATGCTGCTGCAGCTGAAGTGCCAGCTTGGCTCCCGCACGGATTAGATGGAGTGCAGTTTATAGCAGCATGGTTGCCAAACTTTATCTTTGGACTATTTGGATATTTTATCTATAAAAATGCGCCCAAATAAGCTCTCCATCCTCTCTCTTCAGCTACAGTTTTAAGTAGAGGATTTGCTTTTGAGTAAAGTCCAAACACAGACGACCCAGTACCCGTCATCTGGACAAAATCAGCTCCATTTTCTTCGTGAAATTTTATAGCTTCGCAAACTTCTGGAAATCTATTTTTTACACCGTTTTGGAAGTCGTTCACAATAGTCCATGGGTCGTTAAAGTCTATTTCCTTACCATCCATAGAATCTAATAAAGCAAAGGCTTCAGCAGTGCTAACCCCAACGCCTGGAAAGATGATTAGAATTGATTTGTCTACGAATTGATTTGGGCAGTTGAACTCAGACAACTCTTCTCCTCGACCTGTTACCAAAGAAGGTTTATTATTGATGAAAAATGGGCAATCACTTCCAAGTTTAGCTGCATATTGTTCTAAGCTTTCCTGAGTCAAACCTAAACGGCAAATGTCGTTTATTGCTTTAAGCATAAAGCTACCATCAGAACTACCTCCACCTAAGCCAGCTCCAGATGGAATATTTTTTAATAGTGTTGCTGTAAGCTCTGGTAGATCATATTCAGCACTCAGAAGACCATGTGCCCTCACAACTAAATTGTTTGAATTCTCTCCGTCTATTTCGTGTCCTGCAATTGAAAAATTCAACCTTCCGCAAGTTCCGTTTTCCAAGACATTAACCTCTAATACATCGCTCCATCCAACGGGAATAAATGCACTTTGAAGATTGTGGAATCCATCTTCCCTAAGCCCAAGAACCCTTAAGCCCAAATTAATTTTCGCGTTTGGGAAATAAATCAAATTTTAGAATTTAGTCGAAGTAGCCAAACCTCTTTAGTTTCTTCTCGTCGTTTCTCCAATCCTTATCTACTCTTACGTATAGATCTAGGTATACCTTTTTGCCTAAGAATAATTCCATGTCCTTTCTTGATTCTGTACCAACTCTTTTTATCATTAGGCCTTTTGCACCAACTACGATTTTCTTTTGGGATTCTCTTGCAACTCTTATCTCTGCTCTGATACTGCATATATCAGGTTCGTCTTTGTATTCTTCGACGACAACTTCACAGCTATATGGAATCTCTTGTTTGAAGTGAGTTAGGATTTTTTCTCGAACAATTTCAGATACGAAAAACCTCATGGGTTTATCTGTGAGTTCATCCTTTGGAAAGAATGGAGGACCTTCTGGTAATTCACTTACAATCATATCAAGGATACAATCCAAATTGAAATTATGTAGGGCGCTTATTGCTGCGATTTGGGCTCTTGGAATTTGCTCCTTCCAATAATTCAACCTTTCCATCGCCTTTTCTTGATCTCCAAGGTCAACCTTATTAATCAAAACAATGACAGGAACTTCCATTTTTGAAATCTTCTCAAGAGTTGCTTCGTGGGCAATGCAATCCTCAAAGATATCTGTAACTAGCAGAAGAACGTCTGCATCTTGAAGAGCTGTTTTCACAAACTTCATCATCCCTTCTTGTAGCTTGTAAGCCGGGTTCAATACTCCTGGAGTGTCGCTATATACAATCTGGAATTCTGACTCGTTAACCATACCCATGATGCGGTGACGTGTGGTTTGGGCTTTAGAATTAATAATGCTCAAACGTTCGCCAACAAGTTTATTCATGAGAGTGCTTTTTCCTACGTTTGGAGAGCCCACAATGTTCACGAATCCAGCCTTGTGTCCTTCAGGGTAATCACTACCAATTTCTGGCATTGGATTTAGGTCTGTATTTTGTTTGTTTTCTTCGCTCATTTGCTTGCGCAAAGGTAGTCTAATCAGTAGGATTGAGCCAATTTACAAGCAACTCACGTTTTTCGTCTGTTAGTCTAGCTTTTGGGTGTGTATGCCTATACGGTCCGATTGATATCCAATCCTTACTAATGTAGTCTGCGCTTTATTCTTTTTTATGCTGCCTCTTTCCTTCATCATATAATTCCCATTAAGAATAATTAAGCTTGTATGCTCCTTTTAATACGTGCCTTTTAATCCACCAACTATTAGGGGTAATATTGCTGTACCAAGGATACTTAGTAGTATTAGAATGACAGTTATAACAAGCTTTTCTAAATAACTTAGCAACTTCTTCTGGAGCTTCTTCAATAACTATGAAATCATTCTCTGGACTATCGTCTCCTGGAGTCTTGTCAATAGTCTTGAATTGGGTCAAAACTAAAAGCACCAATAGTGTTATTCTAATCCTTTTAAATGTCAGGTATTTTTTCATGTGATGAAATTATGGTTATTTGGTCTAAATCTAAATTACTGGTATAGAGTTATTTGGTTTGATTCTAAACAATTGTAATTCTACATTGCAAGAGTAAAATTTAGAAATCATGGCTTTAAACACAGTAAACTCTTGCACTAATTGCGAAAATCTAGGGAGAAATTTCAATTGTAGTATACACAATGTGGTAGTTGATTTGAACAACACTTGTGATAGTCATAACCTAAAGGTAAGTATCACAAAATCATCATCTTGTTCTAATTGCTCAAATCATAACACAAATAGGTGCTCACATCCTAAACAAGCAACAAATGATTTGCTTTGTTTCGATTGGTCAAAAGGCGGTGAAGCATAATTAAATAACTCTTTTTTAGAAGCGCTACATCACTTAGGTGATGTGGCGTTTTTTGTTCTAAATTGTGAAAGGAAATTTCAAATTAGATGAATTCTAAATTTTCTACAGGCCAAATCTTGAGATTTTCAATACTCATTTATTGGTCCATCTTTTGGCTTTTCAATGTTATAGACAAAATCATTGGAGGCAGTATGTTTCTTTGGGTTGGTCGCGACAGGTTCGCTCAATTCCAAAAGTTCTTTGCGTCTGCTGGACTTGATTCGCCCATAATTGCAGATGCAGCTTTAATTGTAGCGGCAGGTTTAGAGGTATTTGCATTTGTTTTATTTGCTGGGGCTCTTCTGCACTTTATGAAAAACAGAATAGAAACTTCACGATCGTGGTTTTTTTTGGGTATTGTCTTTACCCTAGTGACATTCACCATATTCTCAATAGGAGATCATATTTTTGGAGATAGATTCGAGCTTTTAGAGCATACCCTTTTCTGGTTTATCACCCTAATTTCATGGGTTGTTTACAATAGATTAGAAGGAGTTGAGGGAGAGGATTTGGGTTTGGAAAGAAAGCAAAAATTGGGTGCTGTTGCTGTTGCGCTTTTCCTTGTAATCGTTACATCGGTTTCAGTTTTTGATTACAATGAAAACTTCTTTCACAGAAGGATTTCAGCTTTGGAAACTGAAATGGTTGGGGAGAATTTGTACAAAATTTCTTTTCCATTTTTAGGTGGAAGTATTGTATTTGAAAAGTCATTAGCCAAGTTCAAAGAGGAAAACCCAAACCTAAGAATCATACAGCTTTACACTGTCCCCAATCCCCTTAGACTCAAGAAAGCAGATAGCTTAATTTTTTACATCGTAACAGAGGAGAAGTCATGAGAGAGAAGAATATAATAAGATTATCTATCCTTGTTTTTTGGACCTTCTTTTGGGGCTTGAGTGTTGTGGATAAGATTATCCCTGACGTTCACTACCTATGGGTGGGAAAGGATTTTTACGCGCTATTTGTAAAGTTTTTTGGTTCTCTGGGGCTTAAGAATCCCATCTTTGCGACCATTGCATTGGCTAGTATTTCTGCAATAGAAGTTTTGAATTTTGTTTTCTATTTGCTCGCAGGGTTTAACTTTTTAAGAGGTGACGAAGCCCATACCCAAAAATGGTTCTTCAGAGCTATTTTCTCTTCAATGACATTGTTTGCACTATTCTCAATTGGCGATCAAGTGTTTGGAGATAGATTTCAATTGCTTGAGCACGGACTATTCTGGATTGTTTTGGTGGCATCTTGGATAGTCTTCAATTTCGTGGCCAATATTGAGGACAAACCGGTTATAGTAAACGGATCTAAATGGATTAAATCAGTCATATTAGTTGGTGTGGTAATGACGATTTTTGCCTCTTTTTCAATCAAAAGTTTTTCTTCTCGGACCTTTTCAAATATAGATTCTCCTGTAATGGGTATCGAAGTGGTTGACGGTGTTTACAAGTTTGACTTCCCGTTTTTAGCGGACAAACTAGTTTGGGAAAAGACCATCAATAATTTTAAAAAGGAGCATCCTGAATTAAAGATTAATTACATCTATACAGGGCCAGGAGAGTTGAACTCAAAGAAGAAGACTCATATGCTTCTTTATGTGTTTACGGAGGCGGTGTAAGATTATAGGTAGATTATAGGAGGAAAGCTTCTTAAAAAGATTCTTAGTGCAAAGAGATTGCTTACTCAACCACAATCTTTTATGATACTAAATCAAACGTTATTTTACTTCAATAAGAATTTCGTTTTTCCGAAAAAAGAACTCAAAAGGAGAGTTATATCCACAGAATAAATAATTAGATAAATATTCAATGTTGTTATCCTCTAATAATTTAATGAGTTTTTTTTGATTGTAATCTATTTTTGATTGACTTGACCAACCACCAAAACTAATGGCTGCAAACTTTTTTTGTGGAACTTCAATAAATTTTATACTGGAGTTTAATGGTTTAGGTAATTTTTCTTTTGTAATTCCTTCTGGCACTAAAAACATCATACTAATTTCTTCATCAATAGTCATTGATACGGGAGATGTCATAGGAATTTGTTTTCCGTCTTCATTATTGCCAAAAATGTAATCTGCTAAAACAGAAAAACCTTTTTTAGATGCATATTCGTAAATATCAGTTTTTAGTTGAACTGTAGTAAACAAACTTAATTCGTATTGTCGTATCTCAAAATCATCATATTTTTCAGTTACTACATATCTATATTGCTCAAGTTTTTGGGATAATTGATAAAAATATATTTGACTAATTATAAAAATTGTCCCAATTATAATACTAGCTACTAGCAAGACTTTTTTCATTGAAATATTTTAGTAAATAATGATAAACGTAAAATAAATAAAGTAATCATTTGCCAAATTTATAAGCCAACAATTTACTTATATCCTCGGCATATCTTCAAGTCTTAAAGCAAGTATCTCTAGACTACATTAATAAAAAAAATAACAGCAAGAGTAGAATACTCCATAGCTTGCTTTAGGATAGATAGAATATTTGTTCTGTTGTAGATTTATATCGCACTAGTAATCCTGTTATTTCTAATACTATTTATTAAAATGCTATCCTTTTGTAGCATTTTTCAATCAATTTATATGTCATCTAATGTTGTAATGTAAAATATTGGAACTAACGAAATAAAGTTGTTATTTTAATGAGCTTAAAGACTTATTAAATGAAAAAGTATATTAAATGGACACCAGTAGCAATTGCATTATTAGCATTGTTTTATTCAGTTTGGCTAGGAATGAACAATCGTATTACTGAGGCTCAATACACTTCACATTGGCCTGCAACATTACTAGTATTTTATTTGGTAATCGACAAAATAAATAAAGAATGAGTGCGTCTATGTGGATCGTAGGGGGTGTTATTTTTGCTGTCTACATGTATTTTACAATTTGGAACATCACTAGAAATAGTGAGTAATAATAGAAAGTCTTAAATTATTTTTTTAAAAAATAATTTATACTCACAGCCTCGGCATATCTTCAAGTCACAGACTTGGTATTGCTTCGCAATAAATAACACCAAGAATAGGATAGGGTTTGGATATGCGGAGGGGCTATCCTACGTGAGAATGAGGAGCTACTAACTATATACGGAGAAAGATGCTGATTTATTTAAAATCAGTGCTTATGCTTGTTATTTCTGCATCTTTTACTGCAATATTTAACATTGTGCCATTCTTTTTCCCATTTCTTTCTCCAAGAAAAATATCTATTACAAACTTTGCAAATTTTTTTTGGCAAATTAGCTTTTTTCACTTGAATACTAATAATTATCTTGAAGGTCTTACATGAGTGTCCAAAAGTCTTTTTGATTCTTTCTTTACCAAGTCATCACCTTTAAACTTCCACAAATTGTCAACTGTTACTGTTCTTTTCAATTTAGTTGAAATTATTGGTTTTCTGTAAATGTCTGGCAGGCTAAAATCGATAAGATCCATTTCGGTCATCAACCACGGTTGATGAACAAATTGATTATTTAATTTCCCTAGTTCTGGTAACCATTTTCTGATAAATTCACCTTCAGGATCTTTCTCTACTGATTGTTTTATAGGGTTATATACACGAATTGTATTTATTCCGGTTACACCTGCTTGCATTTGAAATTGTGTGTAATGAATTCCTGGTTCATAGTCTAAAAATAATTTTGCCAAATGATACACACCATATTTCCAATCTTGTTCTAAATGATGGCACAGAAATGATACAAGCATTGCTCTCATTCTAAAATTTAACCAACCGGTTTTTTTTAAGCATTTAATACAAGCATCTACGATGGGAAATCCTGTTTCACCATTTTCCCAACTTTTAATTAAATAGTTTTGATTATCGTATTTCATTTTCTCATATCCTTTGTTTACACATCTATTTTCATAGTTTGGCTCAACTTCAAATTTTTGAATAAAATGTGAACGCCATTTTAGTCTTGAAAGGAATGAATTAAAAGATCTTTTATTTGATTTGTATTCAATACTATTTTTGACTTTCTGATAGATATATCTTGAACTAATATTTCCCCAAGATAAATAGGGGGATAGTCTACCACAGGAATATCTACTTCTTTGGGGACTTGAAATGTTAAGATTATAGTTTTTACTTCGTTTAGAAATAAAAGAGTTTAAATATTGTAAAGCATAATATTGACCAGCTGGTTGAAAATATGAAGGATATTTTTCTATTTCCTTATTTTTTTTAATATCAAAATCAAACGGTGTATTTGGTAAAACAAAATTATTTGTGCTAAATGAGTTTTTTATAATTGGTGAGTTTGCATATTTAAACCAATTTTTGTCCCAATTTTTTCGATGCTTTAAACCTCTTATTATACCCTGACTTTCAAATTCTGTCCATAAAATATTTTCTTTTTTTAATAATTTCGAAATTTTTTTATCTCTTTTCCATGTGATATTGGTGCCAGATTCTTGATATGAAAATACTTTTCCGATATTAAAATTTTCTAATAGATATTTAAAAACTTGTTCGGCATTTTCATTGAATATATTTACTTTTCTGTTGAATTTGATTAGTTCATTATTAATATTTAGAAGTGAATGATAAATAAACTTCTTGTGTCTCAAACTATAATCATGATAATGCATTAAGCTTGGTTCAAATAAGTATATAATAATATAGTTTTGACCAAGTTTTTCTACTTCATTCAGCGGTTTATGATCATAAGTTCTCAGGTCTCTTTTTAACCAAACTATATTTATTTTTTCTTGCAATTTCATCAAGGAGTTTATTCCCTTTTAAATCCTAAAAAATATTTTTAAAATTAAGATTTGTTTGCATGTTTTACCAACTCATGAATGGATACATAATCTAATGCTTTTTCATTTGTTGATTCTAATTCGACTTTTGGAGCACAATTGGCTTTTAATGCTTCAACCCATCTTAAAACACATAAGCACCATTTATCTCCTTCTTTTAAACCAGGAAACATATAATCAGCATTTGGTGTAGTTAGATCATTACCATTTTTTTTAGAAAATGCCAAAAATTTATCTGTCATTATTGCACATACCGTATGTTGACCATAATCTGATTGGTCAGTTTTACAAAAACCATCTCTGAAATATCCAGTTATTGGTTCATAACAGCAAGGTTTTAATGGTTCACCAAAGACATTCTTCATCATATTGTTTAATCACCTGAAAGATACCTAAAGACTTGGCATACTTCAAGTCTTAATTAAGCTATCTGTAACCCATTTAAATAATTAATATAACATAACAATTTGAAATAAAATTTTTTTGATTTTTTTGTTCTCATTTTTGTTATAATTTATTACAATCTGTTTTGAAATTAAACATGAAAAATTATGTTCTACATAAGTCTTCTTCTAGAGGTCATGCAAATCACGGTTGGTTAAAAGCAAATCACACTTTTAGTTTTGCTAATTATTATGATTCAACAAGAATGAATTTCGGATGTTTAAGGGTTTTAAATGACGACGTCATTGCTGCTAATAAGGGATTTGATTTTCACTCCCATGCTAACATGGAAATCATTACTATTCCTTTGTCAGGATCATTAAGACATCAAGACAATTTAGGTAATAGAAGTGTGATATCTGAAGGCGAAATTCAGGTCATGAGTGCTGGTGCAGGAGTTATTCATAGCGAGTTTAACGCAAGTTCAGATACTGATGCCTCTATTCTTCAAATATGGATTTTTCCAAACAAAAAAGATGTACAACCACGTTATCAGCAGTTGTCGATTGATTCTTTAAAAACAAAAAATACTTTTCATCAAATATTATCTCCTTTCCCTGATGATTGTGGAGTGTGGATTCATCAAAACTCATGGTTTAGCCTTGCTCGTTTAGATTCTAAAAAGACTATTCATTACAATCTTACTAACCCATCAAATGGGATTTATATTTTTATAATTCAAGGTACTATACAAATAGAAGGAATAGACTTGTCTAAAAGAGATGGTATTGGTTTTTGGGATATTGAGGAAATTTCTGTTTCTTCTTTAACTGATTCTGAGATTTTGTTAATGGAAGTTCCAATGGCTATCACAAAATTATAACCTCGGCATATTTTCAAGCCTGAGACTCAGTATTGCTTCGAAATAAGTAACAGCAAGATTAGAGTGACCCATAGCTTGCCGTAGTATAGTTAGATTATTTATAGATTCACAATCTTGACAGTGATATTCTTTTCATTAACAAATAGTATTTTTAAAAAATAAACACCATTGTTTAATTCAGAGAAGTTAATACGTACATGAGATAAATTTTCATTTAATCCATCAATTTGAAGACTATTTATTTCTTGTTTTATCCCAATATGATTATACAAATTAATTGATTTTATATTATCAATATTTTCTCGGAATTCAATATTAAATATGCCTGTTGCAGGATTAGGATACGATATAAATGAAATCTGGTCAGTATTGAGATTATTTTCCAGATTATTTGTAATTAAGTTTACAAATTTATCTGGTGACACAACTCTTATATCATCTGTGAATAGATTCGCACATGCAATTATGCTATCAACGGAATTTGACCAATTATGCACTGGTATTAAACTGTATCCTTCAGCTGAAGAAGGGGTTTTTGGAAGTTGATTAATTTTATTAGCTAATGATTCAGTTGTGTTAAACCCACCCCATAAATTATATCTAGCAGAAATTATTGGTTTATTGTTTAGAAATTTTATTTCTCCACCATGCGACGAATAATTAGAAAAATCATAATAAAATATAGCATTAATATTTTCCTTCTCAACAAAAGGATTGAGGTAGAAGTCAGAAAATTCATTGCCAATAATGTTAACTATATTTAAATCAGATTTCAACATATAATCATTTAACTGACTAGTATAGTTATCTAAATTTTCATACAAATCTGGGTATATATATCCTGTTCCTGATGGACCAGCAACAAAGTAATCTTTGCCATTAATACTATTTGCAGAACTTTCATAGATTTTATTCATAACAGTTGGAGCTAATTCTGACAAGGCAGGTGCAATTGTCCATCCAATATCAATTTGCCCTCTATTTTCATTTCCAAACCATCTGTTATCTGTAATGAACCAATTTAAAAGCCACTGTATATTGTCTCCATCACTCATAAGAAAACATACTGTATGTACGCTGTCAATTTTAGTTGTACTTATTTCGTGATTTTTTTGTGACAACTGTATCTCATAATTTGTTAGCAGAGAGAGGTTATATGCATAGTCTGATGGCAATACGCCAATAGAATGATGAGATGATTTAGACACAGTTTGATACTCATCATTCCCCCATCCAAGCAAAATGCTATTATCCTGCATGTTTTGAAATACCGTATCAACAAATTCTGAATGAATATCTTCAAAAAAATGCATCGAACTTGTGAAAACAGAATAGTCTCCAAGACACAAATCTTTGGTTGTATCTTGATACATGACAAGTGAATGATTTATCAGATTAGAGAAATTATTATAAAACCAAGAGTTGTCCTTGTTTCTAACATCATACAATAATTCAAGACCTAAAGAGTCCATTAAATTGATGTGTTCTTCTGTAATTGGAATGGCATTAATTACCCCACATAATGAAATTGCAATATTTGATGACGTTGAATGCAGATCACAAAGAATATATCCACTGATGATATTCTTGAAGTGGGTAAGCAATCCTTCAAAATCGTTTTCGTAAGTATACATAGGAGTAATCATCTCCTTATCAATTAAATCATTAATCCATACAGAACTTCCTGTTCCAACATCTCTGTAAATAGCAGGTGTCGTTTTTGAGCATAATCCTTGAAGAGTTTGAATAATTAAAACTTCTTCTTCAGAAAAATTGTTGTCATATACTACAAAAACCGAATCAGGCTTTAACGAATATGGAAATGGACTTCCATCAATTCTATGAGGTTCTTGTGCTCTTAGAATTGTAGAAAATAGTAAAGCTAAAACGAATGATAGAAGTCTCATAACATTATAATTATGACCTGTAAGTTACTCACAGCTTGGGCATATCTTCAAGTCTAAGACTTGGTATCTCTAACCCATGTAAATAACCTATCGTAACAGCAAGAGTAGAGTGCCCCGTAGCTTGATGTAGTATAGATAGATTGTTTGTTTTCTTAAAACAGGCGTTTAATTCCATGTACTTGAATCAACATTGATACAATTAATGAAAAAACAATTAGCTTTTGAGAAACGACTTGAATTATCAAATCTCTTTCTGAAAACAATGTACCTGGATTAATCTTTGGACCTAAAAAAATAAGATAGATATAAACTAAAAGAACAAAACAAAAAATAATATACCCTATTGCGTAAATATTCGATATATACTTAGACGAATATATTGTCATGCTGTGAAGTATGCTCAGAACAAAAAGTGATAAGAAAGCATAATTAGCAAAAAATACATGTGCTCCGTAATGTAAATCATGAGGCACCAATCCAACTCCTGCAAACAATATCCCTGATACAATACCTGCTCGCTTTGTATAATTGGATAAGATAATTGATCTAGATGAATCTTTTATAGTGAAAAACAACTCCTTAAATCCTCTGTAAAACCGTACAATAGTTATTCCAACCAAAACCAAAGAACTATTAAAAAGAATACATGATACCAGGTTAGTTTTACCGTTGCTGCATTCAAGTCTACCCAAAGAACTTAAAAAGTTATGAGTGAGAGAGTATTGGTCATTTTTATAATTAAGATGGGAAAACTCTGACCCTGGAAAATAAAAGGCTGAAATAATAAAAAATAGTACAAAGATTGATATTGCAATCATTGGAAAAGTTACTAAACTAAAATACTGTTGCTTATTATTCATAAAAGACGATTAACTCCTGAAAGTTACTCATAGCATCTGCATATCTTCAAGTCTTTAAGCAGGTATCTCTAACCCACGAAAATAACCTAGCGTAACAGCAAGAGTTGAAGAGGTTGGTAGGGAGATTGACCAGATCTCATCTCAGAAATGCTATTCGTTTCGTTTAATCCAAACGCAATTTTTTAAAACACCTTCACAGCTCTCTCTTATTTTCTGTCTTGTTATTCTGTACTCTGTTTGTTGAAATGTATTCATTATTCCCAAGAATTCAATTGATCCACTATCAGGATATAGAATTAGTTTCAAACATGAATCCACTTGCAAAAAGTCATATGATCCTGAATGCATATTGCCATTATTGAATTCACAACGATAATATCTTAGAATCCCTGATTGTAGATCCATATTTTCAAACACCAACAATTTAGGTGCGTTTTCAATACAATACGAGCAGCCTTTAGTTGAGTCAATATCATATATTCCTATAATTCTTTCTTGAGGTGTTTGGCACCCACCATTAAGAAAGAAAATAATTAAACAAGCTAAAGCTGTAGATAGAAGTCTCATTACATTAGATTAAGACCTGTAAGTTACTTATGTTATGGCCTCGGCATGTCTTCAAGTCCTGAAGATATCCTTTTCACCAATTTGACTACAAAATAGTCTTATATTTTCTCCAATTAGCTATGACAAGTAAGAAATTAAAGAGAAATATCAAAGACATAATCAATAAGTGACTAGGCACCATAAAGATTCCCCATAAAAGCATTCCAGTTGAATAAGGTAATGCAATTATGACGCCGAGTTGCTCTCGTTTTGGTGTAAAAATTAAAAAACTAGCAACAATTTTGACACAGCAAATAAAAGGAATTAAAAACTCTGTTTCCAGAACAGCAAGGACAAATTTAGTTGCTTCTTCTTCTGGATATCCTGTTGCCATTATGGTAGCATCTGCAAAGTAAATATTATACAAATGTTTAAAAGCAGAAAGCAAAAGAAAGACAGAAAATATATATTTTATCGAGCTGTGTAATATCTTATTCATGAATCAGTGTTTTGTATTGATAAATCTTTAAACTCGCCTGATTATAAGTATGATAATTGTAAATAAAAAAAGCAAAAAGCTTATTTTATTAATTCCATGCATCATTCGTAAATTGATATCAGATGAATGTTCTTTTCTAAAAAGATTAAAAGGGTTTATATAGTATATGATTTTTTCTAAAATTAATTTCATGAGCGGTAAGTTACTTATAACTTTGGTATATCTTCAAGTCTTAAGCTCAGTTTTGCTTCGCAATAAGTAATAGCAAGAGTAGGATAGGGGTGGATAGCTACTTAAAGTAGTTCTTACTGAAAGGCTTTATTTAAATATATTACCACTGATAGAATAACTTGGTTTAAAAAACCTTCAAAATTCCCAGACTTTTTTTGCACTTTTAAATGTATTACAATGAGCATTTAAGATATGTTTAATTTGTTTTGAATATCCTCCACCCATTGTACAAACTACTGGAATATTTAATTTTTTAAAAGTATTAAAAACAATCTCATCACGTTTTCGACATCCTTCCATACTTACATTTAATCTCCCCAATTCGTCTGTAGATAATACATCAACTCCACATTGATAAAAGACAATATCTGGCATGAACTGATTAAGTATATCTTCTAATGATATATTAAGCAAATACAGGTACTCTAAATCATTTGTATTATCATCTAATTCAATATCTAAATCACTTTTTTGTTTGTGAAGTGGATAATTTTTTTTCCCATGCATGGAAAATGTAAAAACTTGTTTTTTGTTTTCAAATAGCTTTGCTGTGCCATCACCTTGATGCACGTCTAAATCAACAATTAATGCTTTTTTTATTTTATTTTTTTTTAAAAGTGTGTTTACTGTAATTGCAATATCATTTAAAATACAAAAACCCGATCCTTTATTAAAATGAGCATGATGTGTCCCTCCAGCTACATTTAATGAAACTCCACATTTTAAGGCGTAAAGAGAACACTCAAGAGTACCACCAACAATTTGTTTTTCCCTTTTATATAATTCTTTTGACCATGGGAAACCAATTTCTCTAATTTCCTTTCCAGAAAGCTTACCTAGATTGAGTTTATCGACATAATTTTTTTCATGTGTTAGTAATATATTATGTTGTGAGATTGAACTAGGAGAAAAAAAATTCTCTTTTTTAAAGATTCCCTCATGAATTAATTGTAATGGAATTAATTCATATTTTTCCATCGGAAATCTATGAGATTCTGGTAAATCAAGACAATAATTTTTATTCCAGGCTATCTTGATCATGTTATTTACGTTTTTTTTAAATGAATCTATTCAAGTGATTTCTGATAGTAAAATAATTTATAAATTATCTGTATTATTAATCCAAAAACTATTGCAAAAATGATAAGTAGTGTACTGTAAATACCTTCTGTTATAAATGATAACCTGATTAAAATCGTGGAAATAATAAAACCAGAGTTCCTAACTATTGAATAGAATTTTTCAGAATTGAATAACGATACAATAAGAAGTAACACATCAATAATTATTAATAATTGGAAAAAATCTTCGAAAAAAATATTGTCCAAATTGCTAATTCTATTTGATGAATTAGTAACACCATCAAATAACGAATAAATCCAATTATATAAATTAATTATTCCAATTATTGAAAAAATAGGTATCAGGCTGATAGCGATATATTTTTTAACATTAATGAATGCACGATTATTCTTATTTTCTAAATTCCCTTTTGATTTAATTATTTGAAGATTAAAGAGATAAATAAGGAAAAATAAGAGTAATGTAGCTGAAGTGTCTATTAGTATTTGCAAATTAGATTTTGAGACTATGTCTTGAGCAAAGTCAACAATAGAAATATCTTTAAAAACCTTTCTTATCATAATCAAGGTGATTATTTCATACTGCTTGACTACATATGTTGTTATGGATTTTGGCAAATAATATATTAAAAGATAAATCTCATATAGAATAATAAAGGAAAATGGCGTATATATTGCAGAGATTGGATTTAGAAGTAAGCTGTCAGGGTCAGCAATATTGATACTTTTAAAATCCTTTAGATAAATTAATATTAAATGTAAGATGAAGCTTAGAATTGCTAAAAAGTAAATTCCTTTTTCAATACACCTTTTTGATCTTTTGCTTAAAAATAAGTTTGACAATGTATTAATCATTGATGTTCAAGTTTTATAATTATCATTAATATAATCGATTTTTTCTTATCTCAAGTTAAGTGCTTCATAGCAATGAAAAACAAGATTTGGAAAGGGTGAATATCTTTTTAAAAGGGTTTATAGAGTAAAGTGATAGCTTATTTATTATTTGATAATTAGAAATTCCAAATATTCTTTTGAACCCATTCTCATATTTGATATTAGTGACATACATTCCTCTGTTACATCTAAAGGAAACTTGTTTTTGAGATTGTATTTAGTCCCGTCATAGGATGTTAATGTATTTTCATTTGAGTTGAAATATATGTCACAATAAAAGTGTTGAACTAGAATTTCTTGACATGACAACTTATAGTTTTTGATTAAAACATTAAAATCTTCTTTTTTCAAAGTTGTTTTAATAACTCTCCGGTTATTATAACAGTTTATAGGGTTAATCTGAACTCCTATAATATTATCCTCATCGTTATTATTTTTTGTTAGTTCATTTTGTCCACAAGAACTTACACTAAACAAACAAGCTAAAGCAGAAATAAAAATTCTTTGCATAACGAAAGATTAAGACCAGTAAGTTACTCACTGCCTCGGCATATCTTCAAGTCTATAAGCAGGTATTGCTTCGCAATAAGTAACAGCAAGAGTAGGATTCTTAGAGAGTTATAAAATATAAGATTGTTGGTGGAAATAAACAAATACATATAATTGAGAAAATTTTTGATTGTATTTCTTTAGAATGCCAAAAAGATATAATTATTAATGGAATTTGAAAAGGCATTCTTATCAATGCTTGTTGTTTTGAAATATTTAATATTTCACGAGGGACTTCAGATACATATAAATAAATATTTGCAGGAAAAACCATAATTAATAAGCAGATAATTCCCAAAGCTCCAATTTTTCTTGTCTTATTCAATAATAGAAAAGCTCCAAATATTATTTCAAGTAAACCACTTAGATAGACAGCTACTTTTTTAAATTCAATTATTGGCGGGACAATTGTTAAAAAAAAATCAGGATTTGTAAAATGTTTTACTCCAATAATAACGTAGAGTAAACTCATTATGTAAATAGTTATTTTTTTGATAAGAACCATCACAGCAAGAGTAGGATAGGGTTGATAGCTTCTTATAAGGATTCTTAAAGGAAAGGGATAGCTCTAAAAGGAGACTATTCACATTGGTTCCCAAATAGAATTAAGAATTCCAATAGATCACCAACAGTTACAGAACCATCACCTGTATAATCCCCAGGACAATCATTATCACATGGAGGGCAAAGTGGACAGTCTACGGATTCTATACCATCATCATATCCATCATTATATGAGTCATTATTTGTATCGTTAACATAATCGATGTCATACAAGCATGATTCATCTTCCTGATTCGCTTCGATGTTGTAGTTAGCAGCGTCTGAGTCCATACAACCAAATATGATGCAAGAACCATCATCAACGTTTGCAGTACTATCATAGTTTTCAGCGATTGGATTAGTACAACCTAGGTATTCACAGGTTCCATCATCGTCAGTAGCTGAAGCGTCATAGTTATCGGCTTCTAGATCTGTACATCCAGGTATTTCTAACTCATTACATACACCATCTCCATCTATGTCATTTATACAGTTCCCATTACAGTCATAGTATTGTACTGGATACGTACATGATTCATCGTCACACTCAGCTTCAGAATCGTAATTACATGCTGACATATCTGTACAACCTAATGTTCCGGTTCCACCACATTCACCACATTCATCTAAATACAAGCAACTTTCATCATCGCAATTAGCTTCTATATCATAATTACAAGCTGTTTCGTCTGTACAACCTAATGAACTGAATGTTATGCTTATTTCGTCTGAAGACTCACAAAGTAAACAGCTTTGTTCGGGAGTCTCATTGCTCCAAGTTGTACCATTGACAATTCCATTATTATCATTTTCTGTTACATCAAAAACGACGTTTCCATTTCCATTTTCGAAATTCCAGAAACCTACTAGTCCTATCTCATTAGGCCCAGGGTTACAAGTCATAAACTCATTAACTTCATCAGAATAAAGGCCTCTATTCCAGATTTGGAAATTGTCAATTTGTGCTTGTGCTGGTGCTATATAACCTGAAGCAGGATATAGTGGTTTGCCAATATATATATCACTTATACCGAAATCCATTTCATAATAATAGGATGGCAAAGCTTCTGAACTAACTAAATTCCCATTAACATAAGCAAGTAAATGACTTTCACTAGTTACAAATGAAATATGGCTAAAACTATTTAGTGATAAATCTTCTTGATCTATTTGAACTACAATGCTTGATGGAGCATCTGGCCCAGGATGATATCTAAAAAACAAGCCTGGATTATTGAAACCAATGTCAAATCCTTTTCCGTTTGCACCATCGCCTGCACTTTCGTCAATTTTCCAGATTAAATAATCTGCACTTGGTGTTGAAGGGTCGTTAAAATTATATGGGTATAAATCAAATTGAATTGTGAACCCTTGCTCAGTATTTTGGAATAGGTCTGAATGGTTGATCTGAACATAATCGTCTATCCCATCAAAATACATTGAATAGTTATTACTAATTTCATTAGCAACTTCAACACTATACTCTCCAGATTCTGTTATTTCAATAGTTTGTGTTGTCTCTCCTGTACTCCACAAGTATGAATTATATCCCGTACCAGCATCAAGAGTTACTGATTCTTCACAAGTATCGATATCTTCGCCTAAATCAACTGGTGTTATATACTCACAACTTCCATCATCACATGTTGCTCCTGAATCATAATTACATGCTGTTTCATCTGTACAACCTGATGAAGTGAATGTTATGCTTATTGCATCCGAAGACTCACAGAATACACAGCTTTGCTCGGGTACAAACTCACTCCATGAGGCACCATTTATAGTCCCATTTATATTACCATAATAGTCAGATAATTGTGAATCAGAATCATTATTAAAAATCCATTCTAAGACCAGACCTTCAGTAAAAGAAATTGAATTGCAATTGAAAGATTCAGTTAATTGTTGTGCTGAAATTGCTACATCCCAAATTTCAAACCCATGTGCAAAACCATTTAAGTATAAATTATATGTGTTAGTTCCATTATATATTTCTTGACCAACATTTATTTCACCAGATATAACCGAGTTAAAGTTTGAATTTGTTGACATTAGTTCTCCATCAATGAATAGACTTAATTCTCCAGATTCTCTGATTACTGAGTAAAAATGCCATTCTCCGAGATTTTGGTTTTCAGCATAAATCAAAACATTTGAATTGTGATAGAGTTTTGTTGAAACATCATTTCCTGTTTCATCAGCACCAACATATAATTCTAGCCCGCCAGTTTGAACATCACCAATACACCAAAAAATTGAGTTATCTTCAGAGGCACCTATATTGTCTAGTTCTGTAGATTTATACCACCATCCTTGAATTGTGAAATCACCTTCTAGTTCAATTTCTGAATTACTATTTATAAAGTCATTATTTCCATCAAAACTCATTGAGAAATTATTTGAATTTCCATTCTGAACTTCAACACTATAATTTCCAGATTCGTTTACTTCAATCGTCTGCGTTATCTCACCTGTGCTCCATAAATAAGACTCATATCCAGTACCAGCATCTAATGTTATTGATTCCTCGCATGTTTCTATATTATCTCCAAGATTAACTGGGGTTATGTATTCGCAGCTTCCGTTATCACACATAGCTTCTGAGTCATAATTGCATGCTATATCGTCTGTACATCCTTGTTGAGAAAATGTTACAGTAATTTCATCTATTCCTGAACAGGATGAATTTTGACAACTTTGTACTGGTGTATTAGAAGAAAAATTATTGGCGTTAACTATAATTTCTCCAATATTTTGGGATGAATCATATATTGAATTTTGTGATGGACCCTCATTAAAATTCCATGCACCTATTAATCCAGATTCATTATTTATTGTATAACATTCCATTAGAGTTAAAATATCCATTTCAGTTAATGAAGTATCCCACAATGTTAGATTTTCAATTAAACCATCAAAAGGTTTATTTTGTGAATTATTATTCCCGATGAAAAAATTATTAATAAGTGAGGCTCCATTAAAGTTGCCATTGTAACCTCCTCCAAAATAATTAGTAGGGAATTGATCCTCGATATATATTTCAAAATCCAGAGCTCCATTAATAAATATTTGAAATAATTCTCCGTCGTATTTTAGAGCTACATGACTCCATTCATTAATTGGTAATGATGAATTACTAATTATAAAACCATTGCTCTCAAAACTTCCAGGTGTTGTTTGTGATCCAGCGGATGTAAAATATATATTTCCTTCATCATTAATTTGAAGACTGAACTGGCTTTGACCTGGGACATCGCCACAATGTTGAACAACAAAACTTCCAGACGACGAAAAACTTTGAGGCATTATCCAAGCAGTTAAGGTTAAGTTATTTGTCTCTGAAACGTCAAGCTCACCACTCAATCCAAAATAACTCAAAGAGTTATTATCAGAAACATCCAATGAGTAGTCTGAATAATTAACATTAACATTATAATTTCCTGATTCATCGACCAAAATAGTTTGAGTTGTTTCACCTGTACTCCATAGGTAAGTGTCATATCCCGTACCAGCATCTAATGTTATTGATTCTTCACACGTTTCTATATCATCTCCAAGATCGACAGGAGTAATATATTCACAGCTTCCGTCGTCTATTGTTGCAGTTACATCATAGTTACATGCAGATGAATCTGTGCAACCCTCATTTGCACAACTAGGATAATCGGTACTCCATGAAGCACCATTTATTGTTGCAAGATTTCCAACAGAATTACCATTACCTGAAAGATCATTTAATTGATTTCCTTCACCTTCGAGGAAGTCATAGTAAATCATTAGATTTTCATCTAAAATAAATTCACACGGAGGCGTGAAATCTTCCTCATATCTAACAATACTTGATAAACTAATTTTACTTATTGAGCATGCGGTAAATCTAGCTTGGTGGTTTCCGCCAATTGCTAAGCCCTGACCACTAGATATATTACCTGTATAAAAGCACGACATTGTATCAACTAAATTTCCGTCAAGGAAAAAGCTTAAAGAATTATTTTGAATACTTCTAGTTATCGCAATATGATGCCATTGATTATCCCCAATTTGACTACCAGAAATTACACTGCAACTACTACTTCCCCCTTCATTTAAAGCAAATTGAACTTGATTATCTGGATTTAACTTAATATAAAAATATGAACTGGCATTATTAATATAATCTGTAATAATTGCTACTGTTGAAGTGTTCGTACTTCCAGGAGTTTTATAATATAATTCAATTGTAAAATCTTGTCCACTTAAATCGAATGAGTTATCATCTGGAACGTATACCCAATCATCAATTCCATCAAAACTTAATGAATATTCATTTTGACAGAATAGAGAAACAGAAAGCATACAAGCTAAAGCAGTAAATAGGAGTTTCATAACATTGGTTTTTAAGATCCGTAAGTTACTCATAGCCTCGGCATATCTTGAAGTCTCAATGCAGGTATCTCTAACCCACGTATTAAAACCTAACGTAAAAGCAAGAATAGAATACCCCATCGCTTGCTTTAGTATAGATTATTTATCAAATAGCCAGAATCTGAAAAGGATGTAAGCACCAATCACAGACGACAATAAAAAAATTCCTTGAGCAATTTTTTTGTAATTTTTGTCACCAATGCCAGATCTTAATAAACCATATCCCAACATTGAAGGATAGAGACTAATAAAAATAAAAATAAGAAAAGGAAGAAAAGTGAAAAATAAACGCATAAACAATTTATTTGCTTTGTTGTTCAGAGACCTGAAAGTTAATCATAGCCTCGGCATATCTTCAAGTCTTAAACTAGGTATTTCTAAACCACGTAAATAACCTAACGTAACAGCAAGAGTAGAAGAGGGGTGGATAGCTTCTTAAAGGATTCTTAGAGCAAAAGATAGCTTACTCAACAATAAACTTCTTCTCTACTGAACCATCATCGTAGATGTAGAAGAGAATTTGGTTAGCAGTGTGATTGACTTCTCTACCAAATGAATCTACTTTTTTTAATAACGTTTTTTTCTCTGGCGTGACTCCATAAGAAGTGGTTATAGAATTTTCTGTATCACAATAAGAATTAAAAAAATCCCACAGAATCTCAGAAGAGTTTTGCCCCATAAATGTTGATGAGCCAAACCATATATGTCCACCACCATTAACTCTATAGTGATGAAATTCAGAATTGTCAGTGGCTAGGTATTTCCTAATAAAATCAACAGAACTATTATTGTAGTTAAGTTCAAGAATTGTTTGTGTTGTGCCCATGATATCTTCCCAAAGATTCATGACACTTTCAACACCTTCTGAACCCCAAAAAGGGAAACCGACACCGTTATAATAATTTACTGTTCCATCACTTGTTCCATGAATTTGAATAATAGGAGTAGATTGTGTTGGGCTACAATATTCATAATCATAATCACTCATTAATCCCCCAACTGAGCCTACAGCTTTAAAATGTTCATATTCATGACAAGCTAATGATAAGCTCATAAATCCACCATTTGAAAATCCACAGGAAAAAACGCAACCTGAACTTAATTGATATGTTGATTGAATATGACTAGAAAGGCTAACTAAGAAGCCATGGTCGTCTGTCCCTTCAGGTATTCCTGGTACTTCTCCTGTGTATAAATTAGCATTCCAATGAGGAGAGCCAAATAAATCAGTAGTTCCATTGGGGTAGCAAATCATCACATTATTACTCGTTGATATTTCTTGCCATCCTAAATATGTCATTTGCTGTGCATTGCCTCCGTAGCCATGTAAAACAAAAACTAAAGGTGTTTGAGCGTCTAAGGTTTCTGGTATAGTTAAAAGATAATTTCTTGTTAATCCGTTGTGTTCAAACGTAAAACTCTCTTGAGAATGAATACAGAAAGACAACAAAAAAGCGATAAGAGATAATAAATGTCTCATAATAATGGTTTTAACACCTGTAAGTTACTCATGGCCTCGGCATATCTTCAAGTCTTAGAGAAAGTATTGCTTCGCAATAAGTAACAGCAAGAGTAGGATTGGGGTATAACCCCTCTTTTACATTTCTCTTTATTTGGAAAAAATTTCTCTGTCAATTGCTCTTCCATTAGAAAATCTATATCTCTTTCCTCTGCAATAAAATTTTACAAATACGTTACCAGCTTTCGTTATCCCTGTCGAAACTTTCTTTTGATGTTTAACCATGAAGTGCCACACTTTACTGCCACACTATAGTTTCTTTATGAATTCATCTCTAGGATCAATTCAAAATGATTGACTTTGAGTTTTCATAAATAACAGCAAAACAAAAGAGCCAGCGTAAGCTGACTCTTGAGTTTTCTTAGTAGCGGGGGCAGGACTTGAACCTGCGACCTTCGGGTTATGAGCCCGACGAGCTACCAACTGCTCCACCCCGCGATGTGGGCTCCGTTTTGCTTGATATTGGTCATAACTTCCAATGCAAAACGGTTGACAAATTTACGTACTTCATTCCTATTTCCAAGAAAAATTACTCGGAAATCATTGCATTTATAAAAGATTGCCCAATGCCCTCGTCAAATTCATTTCCTGGTTCACATAGTTCAGGATGCCATTGAACTCCTATATAGAATGGATAATTTAAGGTATCTGAGCGTCTTATGCCTTCTGAAAGACCGTCAGGAGATGTAGCCCAAACCTCCAAACCTTCCCCTAATTCTGCAATTCCCTGATGGTGGTTACTAACTATTTTATTCATTTGGCCTACAGGAATATCAACACTTGAAATGTGTTTAGTCACGCTTATAGTGTGGGCGGTTTTGCCTTCAGAACATCTGTGAATAGAGCTTAAAGTATCAGGAAGATGGAGGTGTAGTGAGCCACCATTGTATACGTTCATAATCTGTAAACCGCGACAAAAACCTAAACATGGAGTCCTAAACTCATCGATATGATTCAGAAGTACAAACTCTATACTATCTCTAAAAGTGTCAATTGTTCCGCATTTAACAGTGTCTGCGATTTGGCCATATCTAGCAGGATGAATATCAGCTCCTCCTGTTAGGATAATTCCGTCTGCTTTTTTGAGTTCTTCATTTAATTCCTCTGAAGAAACTGTATACGCATCTATAAAACGCCAAGAGTAATTACTATCCAATCGGGTGATGAAGTTTTCACTTGTCTTACTGCTATACTCTTTAGAAAGTATGATGGTTTTTTCTGGTAATCTTGACGTGCAACCAGCAATAATCAGATACAAACAACCAATTAAAATTCTATTCATACTACTAAGCTAATGCTAGCTTTTGTGTATTCCACATTCTTTGGATGAATTTTCCCACCACCATCTTCCAGCTCTAGGATGTACGTATGGTTAAATTGCCCTTGTGCATGGTTCACATCCTACAGAAGGGTATCCCTTTGTGTAAAGTGTATTCGTTTGAACGATGTGAGTGTTGAAATATGCTAAAAATTTAAGTCAGCGGCCCTTTGTAATGATAATCATAGAACTAGTTTATATATTTGTATAACATTATGACAAAAAAAGTATACATAACTCTAAGAGCACGTTTCAACGCTGAATGTTTTAATTTGATATATTCACACAATATTCTATGTGTGTTAATAATGATGTTCGCTGTTTCCTCCATTAACGCTCAAGACGTCACAGTTGCTACTCATTGGAATGAAGAGGTTTTAGAAGGTATCAGAAATGATTTCGCAAGACCTACTGTTCATGCAAGAAATTTACTTCATTCAAGTATTATAATGTACGATGCTTGGGCCGCTTACGATAACACAACTTCTGAAACTTATTTGCTTGGAAAAACTTTATACGATTATTCCTGTGAATTTGATGAAGCTAATTTCTCAATTCCAGAAACATCAGAGGAAATAAAATTAGCTCAAGAAACAGCAATGAGTTATGCTGTATTTAGATTCATGCAGCACAGATATGGTAACAGCCCACAAGCTGATGCAACCATGTCTAATATTAATGCTAGAATGATTGATATGGAATTAGATCCTCTTTTTGCATCAACTGATTACATAAATGATGGTCCAGCTGCATTAGGAAATTATTTGGCTGAGCAAATTATTGCCTATGGTCTACAAGATGGGTCTAATGAAATTGATGATTATGCTAGCCTGTGTTATGAAGCAATCAATCCCAACATTCTTCCTGAAATACCTGGAACGAATGGAATTCTAGATCCAAATAGCTGGCAAGCAGTGGAGCTGTCATTTGCAATAGACCAAAGTGGAGAATTACTTACGGAAACCCCTCCATTCCTTGGCCCAGAATGGGGAAATATAGACGGATTTGCTATTAGAGATTCTAATTTGACATCATTAGAAAGAGATGATTGTCTATATCATACCTATCACAATCCAGGACCACCAGTTTATTTAGATACAACGGTAGCGTTGAATTTTGAAGATAGTGATTATAAATGGGGCTTTGGTATGGTAATGAATTGGTCAAAGCATCTAAACCCATATGATGGAGTAATGTGGGATATTAGCCCTGCATCTTTAAAATACGATGGTACAATTCCTGAAGTATATGAGTATCCAGAATTTTATGATTGGGAAAATGGTGGTTTAGTTTCATGGCACAATGATGATGGAACCTTTGGAGGGAATGGTCATTCAGTAAATCCATTTACAGGTGAAGCTTATGAGCCTAATATTGTTCCTCGTGGAGATTACGCAAGAGTTATAGCTGAATTTTGGGCGGACGGTCCAGATTCTGAAACTCCCCCAGGTCACTGGTATACTCTATTAAACGAATTTATTCTTATTGGAAATGCAGGAGAAAATCGTTGGAGAGGTCAAGGCCCTGTTATTGATGATTTAGAATTTTGCGTAAAATCTTACTTGGCTCTTGGAGGAGCTATGCATGATTGCGCAATATCTGCTTGGAGTAATAAGGGTTACTATGACTACATTAGACCAGTTTCTGCAATTAGGTATATGGCAGAAAAAGGACAGTGCACAGATCCTTCATTACCATATTACCATCCTGCAGGACTTCCTCTTATTGAAGGTTTGATTGAAATTGTAGATGATGACAGCCCTCTTGCTTTTTTTGGAGGAGTGGATCAGGTTGGTAAAGTGTGCGTAAACACATGGAAGGGTCCAGATTACATTGAAATCCCAATGATTGACGAAGCTGGAGTTGACTGGATTCTTGGTGACCGGTGGTGGCCTTATCAACGCCCTAGTTTTGTAACACCTCCATTTGCCGCTTATTTCAGTGGCCATTCTACATTCTCAAGAGCTGCAGCAGAATTGTTCGAATTATTAACTGGATCAGAATATTGGCCAGGTGGTCTTGCTGAATGGCAAGCACCATTTAATGAGTTTCTTGTATTTGAGGATGGGCCGTCTGTTGATGTAACTCTCCAATGGGCTACTTTCATGGACGCTTCAAACGAAAGTGCACTTTCTAGAATTTGGGGGGGGATTCACCCTCCAGTTGATGATGCTCCAGGAAGAAAGGTTGGCAAAGAAGTTGGAAAACATGCTTTTCATTTTGCTGAAACAATTGTTTTCCCTAATTGGGCCATGGAATTTGGAGGAGATGGATTCCTTCCGAGTGGAGAGTGTCTCGGTGATTTTAATAATGATTCATTTATTGGCACGGATGACTTTTTATTGTTTTTATCTGCCTTTGGGTCATCTTGGACTGGACCATATGACATAGACGATAATGAAGAAGTTGGAGTATCAGATCTTCTGCAAATGTTGATGTTGTTCGGAACTGACTGTAACTAAAAAATAACATTTTTACATATGAAAAAATTCATACTACCACTAATAGCTGTAATTGCTATTGGTTGCTCTTCTTCACCCGAGCAAAACGAAGATACAGTTGATAATAGAACTGTTGAGGAGATTAACGCAGAAAGAGGGGATCCTTGTGACTGCATTGAATCAAAAATTGAAGTACTTGACGGATTTATATCAGAAGTTAAAGAGGGAAAATACTCTACTTCTGAACTTTTAAATAAAGCATTTACAGCTAAAATGGATGGTTGTATGGCCACTCTTGGCCATGTAGAAGCTGATTTGGCATGGGCAAAAAGTTTGAAGGAATGTGAAAGCTTTAGTGCTATTAAAGATGCTATGATTGAAGTAAAAAATGCAGTTGTCACTTTAAAAGAAAATGAACAAAAGGAATTTTTAGAAGAAGTTGATAATGAAGCTGCAGAAGTTTTAAATAAACTTCAGAACAACGAATATTAATCTCCAAATCCTAACTTTTGAATTACTGAGTTTACTTCTTTCTCAGTACTTGTTAGTCTTGAGTTACAAGACTCTAATAATTCTGAAGCCCTTTTAATAGAATCAGTTAGCTGATCTATTGAAAGGGTTTCGTCTTGCAAAGAGCTTAAAATATTATTTAACTCTTTAATTGCTTCGTCATAGGATAGATCGTCAGCAGGTTTGTAATTACTCATTTGTTCTTATTACATTTATTGTTGCTACAAATGTTCCATCCTTCATTTCTATATCAACATTTTCACTAATACTAATTGAACTTACAGTAGAAAGAGCTTTTCCATCTTTTCTTACAATACTATAACCTCTTTTTAAAGTATTTTTTGGGTGAAGAATATTTAGTGTGTTCTGGATATTTGCAAATGCATCTTTTTGCTTTTCTAGCACCCTATTAAGCTCACGTTTGAAATCAATTTTTATCTGTCCTATTTCATTTTTCTTATCATTAATAAGATTAAATGAAAATTCTCGAATGTTGAGTTTGGCCTTGTTTAAAAAATTTCTCTCTTTGAATAGCACAGATTGAGATCTGGATCCAACCTTGGTTGCTATTTCAACTAGAAGAGATGAAAAGTTTGATGCTATATCTACAATATAATCACCAACATCTGTAGGAGTTTTGAAGTATTTGTGGCTTACAATGTCAGCTACACATAGGTCTGTTTCGTGACCAATTCCAGTTAATACAGCTGATTTACAGTTTCCAATTTCTACTGCTAAATTAAAATCGTTAAAGCAATCCAAATCCAATGGTGATCCGCCACCTCTGACTAAAACAATAACATCTGGGTTGGTAGAATCAGCTAGCTTTATAGCTTTAGAAATTTGGGTTGCTGCATCTTTTCCTTGAACAGAAGCAGAGAACACTTCAATATTAAATCTAAACATCCATTCATCGTGAAGAATATGGTATGCGAAGTCTCTGAAGCCAGCTGTGCCAGGAGAGCCAACTAGAGCAATGTTATGAATAACTGTTGGGTGAGTTTTGGCCTTGTTTAATCTATCGATTCCCTCCTTAATTATTTTGTCAATTGTAGCTTTTTTTCTCCTTTCAAGATCGCCGAGCATAAAGCTTAAATCGATTTCTGAAATTGAAAGACTCAAACCAAAAACTTCATGAAATGTCACTCTACAAAGGAATACGATCTCAGACCCAACTTTGAGTATGTTAGAGATATCATCCCCTAAGCTGTTTTTAATGCTTTGCATTGAACTTTTCCAAACAACACCACGAATTGCTGCACGCCTCACTCCATTTTGCTCTTCAACAAAATCTAAATATACATGCCCTACTTTACTGCTTGTAATATTTGCAATCTCTGCTTTAACCCAAAACCCATTCTCCCCAGCCTTGGTCTCAAGAGCATGCTTAATACTCCTGTTTAACTGATATAGCGTATAGACCTTTTTCTCCTCCTCCATTGGCTATACTTAGTTAGGCATCACAACCTTCCAAGTTTTTTGATAGTTGTAGTCCAAACCTTCAGGTGTAAATTGAACTAATTGTAATCCGCTTAATGACGATGATAAAGGAATATTTACATCATCACCAGCAGAACATGTTGAAGAATAATTCAACCTCCCATCAATAGAATAAACGTTTAAAATACCATTAGCGTGAGCTTTCCAGACAATGCCTTCAGACGTAGCAAACGGAATTTGTACTATGTCTAACTCCTCTATACTTTCTAAACTTGCCTCAGAAATTGAAAGTGCAGTTTCGTGGTGAGAATCACCGTAATTTCCATACGCTAGATTTACAGCTAAACCAGCCATATAAAAACCAACATCACCAGAGCCAGCAACTGGCGCAGTCCAATCAGCAGTAAACACACCAGAAACAAGAGGGTCACTTTGTTCAACAATATGCCTACCATCTACATCTTCGAGTTGAACATTTGTTCCTGGATTAGAAAAGGTTCCAGCATTTGATCCATCCCCATGAACTGCAGTTGCTTGGAAACCATAGGCAGCAGCATTTGCATCAGTAACCACAAAAGTGATTGAATAATTTTCTCCAGGGATGTATTCACTTACTTCATTCCCACTTGCATCAAATAAATTAATATTACTTAAGGTATTAGCTCCTCCAACAGGCGAGTGGCAATGAGTACAAGGTTGAACTGATCCAGGAGCTCCTGTTCTATCTTTATTTTGCTCTTCTGCAACTCCATTGTGGTGAGACATTAAAATAAAAGAGGAGATAAATGCAATCGCAAGAAATGAAGTAGCCTTTGATTTCACAATTTTAAATATACATTAATTTTGTTATTTTTAAAATATGAGTTTAAGGTCTAAGCTTTTGGTTTTGTTTACGTTTATGTCAATAAGCGCACTTGTTTATGGTTACTTTCTCCTAAACCAAACCCACACTGATTTCACCCTCCAAGATTCAGTAGC
>Ga0160422_10000141_pt1 | contig 40959 bp, 36 predicted proteins | sample Fk160mmetaG_FD_108192 | JGI IMG/M metagenome (GOLD analysis project Ga0160422, IMG submission 108192) | Marine microbial communities from the Central Pacific Ocean - Fk160115 60m metaG | ecosystem: Environmental > Aquatic > Marine > Oceanic > Photic zone | place: The Central Pacific Ocean... | reverse complement strand
GAGATCCAGAAAAAAATAGGAATGTCGTTAAAGAATTGAAGGCGCTTGATATATATTTAAGAAAAAATATTTCAGCTACCCAACTCTTAGAAGATCTCCGAGCTTCTCTAAAAAGCATAAATGAGACGCTTTGGGATATAGAGGATGATATAAGGTTATGTGAACAAAGAGGCGACTTTGGCGACAAATTCATTAAGTTAGCCAGAAGCGTTTACCGACAAAACGACAAAAGAGCAGCTGTAAAAAAAGAAATTAATGTGCTGCTAGGTTCTTCAATAATAGAAGAAAAATCCTACGCTGATTACATGCAAGAGTTAAATGACGAATAGGATTAAAGATAAAGTCGATGCCATAAAGTGGTTAGTATTGCTTCTAGGACTCTCTGTATTCCTGCCAGCTGGATTAATAGCAAAGCAGTCTATGGCAGTCATATTCATTATCGTAATTATTACCTTGTTTTTTTGTACTTTGCTTACGCGACCGAGTGATTTAAGTCCAGATAGGAAAGTTTTGCTTCTTTTTCTCACTCTATGTGTCTACATATCTTTTACGCATTATCTGAATGATTCTTGTGCTCCTTGCGTAAATAAGGCTTTGGAAAAAGTTTTATTTTTTGGCCTTTTAATCTGGATAGCATCTTCTCGGTTGACGGTGATGCCAAGTTTAAAATTTGATACTCTTAGTACTTTTTTAATGATTAGTGTTATTTTATCCGTTACCTATCTAGCTCTTGAACTCGTTACGGATGCTTATCTTTATAGGACTGTTACAGAGCGTTTGTTGGATAACTCTGTGGCACTATCTCGTTTCAATAGAGGGACCAGTGCTTTGGTCATTTTGATATGGCCAGTTGCATTCCTGGTTTTTCAGCGGGGTTTAAAAATAACGGCAGTATTTTTGCTAATCAGCTCATTTTGCATAGCTACTCTCGGTGATTCAAACTCGGCTAAAGTAAGTTTTGTCCTGGCCTTTATAATCGCTTTCTTAACTTTAGTTTTTCCTCGCCTAACTTTTAATTTAATCATTATATCGGTCACGATTTTTTTTATGCTCGTGCCAGTTATTTTTTTACACTTGTTAGAGTGGTTCCAACCAATAGCTAATAGGGTTCCCCCTTCAACATTAGACAGGCTGGAAATTTGGCATCGTTCAGCTGTAGCAGTGATAGAGGAACCTCTACTTGGATATGGTATAGGCATCAGTCGCCACCTGCCAATACCAGAAGATCTCTCGCCACTTTATAAATATTTTACGGTGCCAACAACCCATCCGCATAATGCACCCATCCAAATATGGTTGGAGCTCGGGTTGATTGGTGTTGTTATAATGCTATTACTGATTGGATTTGCCTCTTCGCCAATTCGAAGAACAAAAGGGCGGCTTAGAGTAGCAGTTTTTGCAACTGGTGTTTCTATTATTTTCACTGGCTTTGTTTCTTATGGTTTCTGGCAAGAAACCTGGCTCAGTATAATTGGAATGGCAGTCATTCTTTTTAAATTAATTCACCAAGTCGCTCCAGAAGGGAATGCCCAGGTGGATTAACTTTCTTTTTTTGGAGTATAGACGATGTCCAGATATCAAGATGTTAATGCGGTTAAATCCATAGGTATCGTAGGCACGGGGACAATTGGTGCAAGCTGGGCAGCTTACTTTCTTGCACAAGGCTTTAAGGTAAAGGCGTGGGATCCCGCCAATACTTGGAAAGTGAAGTTGGAAAACTTTATTGAAAGTGCATGGACAGATTTAGGAAAGCTTGGTGTATCGGAGATTGCAACCCGATCTAATCTTACCCTTTGCGATGAACTTGGCTCTGTCACAGAGGGAGTTGATTTCATTCAAGAGAATGCACCTGAACAGTTAGGTGTTAAACAAAAACTATTTAGAGAATTAGATAAAACAGCTCCAACTTCAGTGATTATATCCTCTAGTACTTCCGGTTTAATTATGTCGGAAATGCAGGAAAATATTGAAAATGCTGAGCGATTTGTTGTTGGACATCCATTTAATCCACCACATTTGATACCGCTTGTAGAAGTCGTGGGAGGAGAATCAACGGCGGCTGACGTTGTTGAATGGACAGTAGATTTTTATAACTTGATTGGAAAGCACGCTATTAAAATAAACAAAGAAGTGCCCGGTCATTTAGCTAACCGGCTCCAGGCTGCATTGTGGCGAGAGGCTGTCTTAGCTGTCCAAAATGATCTGGCATCTGTTGAAGATGTTAACGCCGCTGTAGCGCAAGGTCCTGGTTTAAGATGGGCGCTGATGGGACCACACATGATTATGAATCTTGCCGGCGGAAAGGGTGGATTGGAACAGATGCTTTCCCATTTTGCTCCAGGTATTCAAGGCTGGTGGCAAACTATGATGGAAACCCCTAACATGGACCAAAAGCTTCAAAAAGCGTTAATAGACGGCGTCAACAAAGAGGCAGGAAACAAAACCATTGATGACCTTGAGAAAGAGAGAGACACCAGATTGATAAAACTTCTTCGTATGCTTCAGGAGACCAAATAGGTTGAATAGTTTAACTTTCAGAGTTAATCGCATTCGATGCCTGTCTTAATACTTGACGTGACCGGTAAACTACCATTTCTAGCCAGTCCGGTGTGGCAGGATAATAATGTTTCTTTAAAGATCTCTTAATCCTTTTAGTTTCGGGGCAAGACCAGTCTACGGCCCCCTGATTATGTAACCAATGATCTTCTCGTAAAGCGGTTCTACTTCGCTCTTGGGAATAAGTTCCATATTCCAGTGCAACGTAAGCATAGTTTTCACCTAGCACTCGATCCCATAAATCTCTACTTGTTCCGTTTAACGGGATAGAAAAAGAAGTGCCTTGTTCTGGAATACCAACAGAGTCTCCATAAACTTTGCTAACCCATTCACCACTTTTTGTATTCGGTTTGTGCATGGAGATTGGTTCTCCGTAGCCAAATGGCCCTAATCCTGTATGGAAGTCTATTGCCGCAATAAACTTTTTATTTTGAATGTTAAAGTCAGAAATTATTCTTTCTAGTGTTTTACGCGCCCAAGTTGGTTCAAACCCTCCAAAAAACATACTGTGTGCATGTTTATACTGGCCTGATTTGCGAGCTTTTTGGAACGCCAATTCGCCATGCGTTTCTCTATATTCCTTAATAAGCTGCTCAGCTTGAGACATAGATTTTGCGTCTAAGCTATCAGGCACAAAGGCGCTAACTAGTTCGTCATGTCCAATATTATCTGGAAGGGGTTGGTTGAAATCGAGAAAGTTGCGGTTTAGATCACACCCTTCTTCTGTTACTCTTCTGCACCAGGCGAAGCCATGTGGGTTTATGGCGTGAATAAAAAAAACAGCGGTATTTTCAGAAATGAAAGAAGGGTTCCAGCATTCTAACCAATCTACTTGGCAACCAGATCCACAAAACCCCTCAACACCATGTGTACCCGATATTATGATCAATGCTTTTTCAGCGTTGTTTGATCCTGCCCATGCAACATCACAGGTCAGGTTTTCGCCAATTGGACCAAGGTTAGGGTTTTCATAAACGGCGAGCTTCAAGCCTTTTTTGCTGGCAGTATTGACAAATTTGCTTCTGGCCTCGGAGTATGTCTCCGAGAAAGATGATTTAATCGTCTTTAATATATCCATTGCACTCATAAAATTATAAAATATAAATAAGGCATAGACTGCCGCGCGCCATATTTTTAATAATAAGACATATTTTATTCAACCGGAGAATAACTTACACTATAAGCATAAACCAACGATTTATAGTCAGTATACGGATTTAAGATAAGTAATTACGCATCTTGCTTCGGTTCTCTGGATATCATGATAATACAGTAAACCTTGGTGAGTCTCGCTTTGCAAGCTTTGGAAGAAAAGGGCAAATTCAATGGCAATCAACAAAATCTGCGAGAGCTTTGAGGCGGCAGTTTCGGGAATTAAAGATGGTTCAACCATATTAGTATCTGGTTTTGGTGGAGCCGGCATGCCTACCGAGCTATTAAATGCCCTGCGGGAGCAGGGCGCTTCAGAATTGACAATAGTTTCCAATAACGCAGGGGTAGGGAAAGAAGGCATTGGCGGACTGTTATTAGATGGTCGTGTAAAAAAAGTTATATGTTCATATCCAAGATCAGGTGGTTCAGTTGTATTCGAAGAAATGTGGGCAGCGGGGAAAGTAGACCTTGAGGTCGTGCCTCAAGGAACGCTAAGTGAACGCATTAGAGCTGCAGGTGCTGGGATTGGAGGTTTCTACACACCAACTGGGGTTGGTACTCAGTTAGCAGAGGGAAAAGAGGTGCGTGAAATTAATGGACGGCTCCAGGTATTGGAAGCGCCTTTAAAAGGAGATGTAGCCTTTATATTGGCGCGTCAGTCTGATCGCTGGGGAAATCTTGTTTACAACAAGTCTGCTCGTAATTTCGGCCCGGTCATGGCACCAGCGGCAGATCTGACCGTTGTGCAGGTGCATGAAGTTGTTGAACTTGGGGTTCTAGGTCCCGAAGTTATTGTTACGCCTTCTATATTTGTTGATAGGGTGGTTAAGATGTCTGGTCCGGGGATGGGGGAGAGACTTTAGCCATATATTTTTTATAACGCTCTAATAAGAAAAAGGACCGGCTCCCACTTTTTTTGACTGTGCCACATGCTCAATTGCGGCGGTTACTCCTCCGGATGCAAACTTAATATCAAGATAACTTAGTGTTGCTTCAATTGAAGCAAGAGCTGCAAACAGCATAGGTGCATTGATGTCTCCCATATGACCTACCCTAAAAGCTCTTCCCGCTAGGTTTCCAAGGCCACCGCCTAATCCTACCATCATTTCATCGCGGCATACGTCTCTTATCTTATTCGCGTCCACGCACTCATCGGTAAGAATAGTAGTTACGGCGGTTGATCTTTCTTTCGGTTCGATCGCATTTAGGGACATTGTTCCGGCTTGGCTCCATACTTCAACTGCCGCGTGTGTTGCCCCCGCCAAAACTCTATGTCGTTCGTAGATGTTTTCCAAGCCTTCCTCAAAAATCATGTCGAGTGCTTCCCGCATCCCAAAAACCATTAGTTGCGGTGCAGTGCCACAAAATTTTCTGTAGTCTTCAGCCTGAAGTCGAGTGTTCCAATCCCAGTATAATTTTGGCATCGTAGAATGTTGATGCATCTTCAAAGCTTTGGCGTTAGCTGCAACAATCCCTAAACCCGGCGGCATCATAAGGCCCTTCTGGGAAGCAGTTACTGTTACATCGATTCCCCAATTATCCATTTGGTAGTCAACCGTCCCGGCCGCAGCCACGGTGTCAACTAAAAATAAAGCAGGATGATCTGCAGAATCTACGGCTTTTCTTAGCGAAGGTAGATCATTTGTTATTCCTGTTGCGGTCTCGGTGTGAATTATCAAAACACCTTTGATCTCATGTTCTTTATCTTCCTTTAATTCGTTCTCTAGCAAAGCCGGATCAATAGCGCGTCTCCAATTACCTGGCATATTAATCACCTCCAGATGCAGTGCCTTCGCCATATTTGACCAAGCATTAGAGAAATTTCCTGTTTCTGGGACGAGTACTTTATCTCCAGGTGAGAACACATTTGCCAGAGCTGCTTCCCAAGCACCGTGCCCATTCGAAGTGTAAAGGAAAACCTCACCAGAGGTATTCAGAACTTTTTGCGTGTCTTGGAAGCATGATTTTGTGGTTTCTAAAAAGTATGGGTCCGATAAATCCAAGGTCGGTTGGTGCATGGCATTCATCACTCGGTCTGGTACGTGAGTTGGTCCAGGGGTATTTAGGAATCTTCGACCTCTTTTAACAGACATTAAAAAAACTCCATGGCATAAGAATCTAAAATTTTGGTTAAACGAGACGCGAACATACATCCAAGCGTCTCGAAAAGAAAGGTACCTTTCAAAAAATTTAATCTTGCGGTAGGGGAAACTTGTTTCGGTGCATAATAGTTGACAAAAGCTCTTTTTTTAGGAAGTTTTTATAGCAGTTTGCTAAAAAAAATTGGAAAAGGGCATTATGGAGAAATTATCTAGACGCCAACTTGCTTGGCTTGCTGCAAATGAAATTCCTGACGGCGCGCACGTAAATCTAGGTATCGGTATACCTACGCTTTGTGCAGACCATATGCCTTCAGATAAAGAAGTACTTCTCCATAGTGAGAATGGTGTATTAGGTTTTGGGCCTCGACCAGAAGAAGGCGAAGAAGATTTGGACTTAGTTAATGCGGGAAAGCAACCAATAACCATGCTTAAAGGTGGCTCGTATTTCGTGCATTCTGACGCGTTTGCCATGATAAGAGGTGGGCACATTGATATCGCGATGTTAGGTGCCTTTGAGGTTTCGGAAAATGGGGATCTAGCTAATTGGACTACGAACAACCCAACCTTCCCACCGGGTGTTGGAGGTGCCATGGACCTTGCTGCTGGTGCAAAACAGGTTTGGGTTTTGACAGAACACATTACTCGTGACGGTAAACCAAAGATTGTAAAAAACTGCTCCTATCCACTGACATCATCAGGATGCGTAAAACGTATATTTACCGACCTAGCTATTATAGATGTTTCTGATGCTGGTTTAACGGTCATAGGTATGATGGATGGTCTTTCCTTAGAGGAACTACAAGCTGTTACGGAGCCGACTTTAGCGTTGTCTCCGGAATGTTACAAACTAGAGGCTCCACAGATATAAAAACCTCGATACGGTTGTTTTGTGTACTATAATTATCTCTTTTGTTCTCGAAGCTTTATTAAGAATATAGAAACTGTTAATAAAAAAGATGGGCCGTGGCTCTATTTATATGAGATGTTCAAAAAGCGCATAGCTGGTGGTAAGTGATGTCTAAGATCGTCATACGTGCCGTGGAAGAAAACGACCGCGAAGATATACTGAGAATGTTGCAGAGGCTGCAAAACTATGAGCACGCATTGCATGCTGGCCGACGGCCAGGGAATGAAGTGGACGAATATCAGTATGTGCGGATCTTAGAATCAACAAAAGCATTTAATGGTGCCTTTCTCGTTGCAGTAGAAAAAGAGGAACTTGTTGGATTAACCGCTGGTTGGATGATTATTGATGACAATCAGCTCTCGGAAATGCCGCATCGCGAACATGGTCATATTTCAGTCTTGTTTGTGGATGATGAACACAAAGGTAAAGACATCGCTCGTTTATTACTTGAAGCTATTCAAGGTCATCTTATGTCAGTAGGAGCTAGCCGATTATCGATAAGCTCTTTAGCCCGAAATGGTCCCGTTTTAACCGCTAGTAGGACTTTTGGTTTTGAACCATACGAAATAATCCTTGAGAAAAAAGTTGGCTGATTGTGTATAATACCAGCCTCATTTTACACTATGGTCTGGCATGACTGAATTTTTGGCAAATCAGAGGCAGTCCTATGACAAGTGGACGCGAGAAGTCATCCGCTACGCTGACTTAGATCCTGTGGGACACGTAAACAATAATGCTTACGGCCTTTTTATCGAAAATGCTAGAACTGTTTTGTTTATGGATGTGGAGAACGAAATCAAGTCAGAGCTCGATAGCTCTTCGAAGTGTGACTGGGTTTTACGAAAACTCGACATTGATTTCCTAAGAGAAATCCATTACCCGGGCGAAGTTGATGTTGGCATTGCAATTACCCGAATCGGAACAAGCTCTATGGTTGTAAATCATGGTGTTTTCACGAATGATTATTGCGCGGCAACAGCCGTTGGAATAAGTGTTTATTTTGACCTGGAAACCCGTAGTTCGAAACCGATACCTGAGAAAATTCAACAGGCCATGCTTAAAATAGCTAGCCCAAACAGTTGAGTGCTAGTTAACCGGGGTTAAAACAGACCCATCGCTAAGAAACGTTTTCAAGTTATCGTAGAGTGTCATGCCCATTTGCATTCTTGTGAAGTGCGTCGCACTTGCAATATGGGGCGTTAGTATAAGATTATCTTGAATGTTTAAAAAGGCACTTGGTACTTCTGGCTCATTTGGAAAAACGTCTAATGCGGCTGCCCCTAGTGATCCATCTTGTAGACACCTAGCAAGGGCCTCGTTATCGACGACCGTTCCCCTCGCTACATTTACTAAGAGGCCTTCTGGTCCGAGAAGTTTTATTATTTTTTCGTTTATTAAACCCTTTGTGTTTTCACCCCCCGGCAATATTGCGATTAGAATATCCGCGGCTGCGGCCATTTCCTCTAAATTCTGAAAAAACTTATAGGGTACATTTTGTCGCTCATTACGTTGATGATAGCTGATATCCATTTTGAAGGCGGCGCATCGATTTGCAATTTCAAGTCCTATTCTTCCTAGACCAAGTATACCAACTTTAGAGTGGTTGACATGATGCACATATTCGAAGTTGCCTAACTTTCTCCAATTACCCTCTCTTATGTACCTATCTGCCTGGGTTACTTTTCGGCGACCTGCTAAAACCAAGGCCATAGCCATATCAGCCACACAATCGTTCAATACATCGGGTGTGTTGACGACTTTTATGCCACGGCTAGTCGCGGTAGGTATGTCTATCCCATCATAACCTACCCCAAAGTTTAAAATAATTTGCAAATTTGGACAGGCATCCATTAAGTAAGGGGGGAAATGGTGCATTGTTCCTATTCCCATACATTTAGGTCCATGTTCTTTAATGAACGCTTCCTTATCTTTAGCTAGGTAAACATGATGTGTTGTACAAATCTCATCTAACCTTCTCATAGCAGGCTCATACCAAGGAGCGTAAATAAGAACGTTGGGTTTCGTTGTCATTTTACTTCCCCTAAAACAGCAATGGCTTTTGTTTAGAATTGGGCTGCATCAAAATCCATCACACAGCTCCCACCATTTTTTATTGGACCGACTAAGCTGCTAGCTCTGCTTAGATGGACTTCAGCAAAATAACGCGCTGTTACCAGCTTTGCCGAAAGAAACTTTGGGTCTCCACTTCCATCACTGATCTGTCTGCTTGCTTCTATCGCGCCTCTTGCTAGCATCCAACCGCCGCTAATGAGCCCCATCATCTCGACGAGTGCGGTTGCACCGGCCGCAGCGTATCCCGGCTCTAATTTAAACGTATCAAGCATCCAATCAACTGTTTCGCGGAGCGCATCAATGCTGTCTTTAAGATGTTTAGACAGGCTCGCATGAGATTCAATTTTTAGATCTAATTGGTCTATTGTTTTTTCTACTTTCTCCATGAAGATTTGTGCTGCTTCGCCCCCATCCCGCATTATTTTTCGTCCAAGTAAGTCCATTGCCTGAACCCCGTTCGTGCCTTCGTAAATTGTTGTGATTCTTGCATCGCGATAATGTTGTCCTGCGCCGGTTTCTTCCATAAACCCCATTCCGCCATGAACTTGTATGTTTGTGGAAGTAATTGCGAGACCAGTGTCTGTACACCAGGCTTTTACGACGGGTATCATTAGGTCGAGTAATAACTGTGCTTTCGCGCGCTCCTCGCTGTCTTCTAGCTTATTTGCTCTGTCTAAATCTGCGGCGACTTCATAGCAAAGCCCTCGCATGGCTTCGATTTGACTTCTCATACTTAGCAGCATTCGTCTGACGTCTGGATGTTCCACTATCGTGGCGCCATCGATAGCTCCTTGTATGGGGCGCCCTTGAACGCGCTCTTTTGCAAAAGCTGCAGCTTGTTGATAGGCACGTTCCGCTATGGCCAAACCTTGAAGGCCAACAGCTAAGCGGGCATTGTTCATCATGACGAACATGTATTCGATGCCTCTATTTTCTTCTCCAACTAAGAAACCTATAGCACCCTCATTTTCGCCATATGACATTACACAAGTTGGGCTAGCATGGATGCCTATCTTGTGCTCTAGAGAAACAGGCCTTACATCATTCCTTTGTCCGAGAGAACCGTCTGGGTTTACAAGAAACTTTGGAACAATAAACAACGATAAACCGCGGGTTCCTGGCGGGCCGTCGGGTGATCGTGCCAAAACCAAGTGTACGATGTTATCGGTCATATCGTGGTCACCCCAGGTAATGTAGATTTTTTGTCCTTTAATACGATATCTACCGCCATCACGAACAGAACTCGTCCTAATAGCACCTAAATCTGTCCCGGATTGTGGTTCAGTGAGATTCATAGTTCCGGTCCATTCACCGGAGACTAATTTTTCTAGATAGGTAGATTTTTGCTCTTCGCTACCATGCCTTTCAAGTGCATCGATCGCAGCTTGAGTTAATAGAGGACATAGTGAGAAGGCCATATTCGATGACTCCCACATCTCCCAAATTGCGGTGGTAAGCGTCCATGGTAGTCCTTGGCCACCATATGCTTGATCAAAAGGAACGGAATTCCATCCTGCGTCCGCCCATTGGCTGTATGCTTCGCCAAATCCACTTGCTGGTCGCACGACACCATTTTCAATCTTTGCACCGCTCCGGTCCCCTTCAAAATTCAGAGGTGCCAACACGTTACTAGAAAACTTGCCGGCCTCCTCAAGAATTTGATCACTGAGGCTAGCTTCTACAGCCTCAAAACCTGGCAGCCGAGTTAAGTCCTCGAGCCCTATAACGTCGTTAAGCGTAAAACGCATGTCCGTTAGTGGTGGTGCATAAGGTGTCATAATTTATTATTCCAGAAGTTTTGTTTTATGAACAAGTATTCGACCGCTAACATAAGTTGTTTTCAATTTCTATCAAACTATTATGAGGCTAATAAGTATGCTTTAAAAAAATTAACTCGAATAATATCCGTCAAGTTATCAAACACAAGTCTTATTAGCCTTCTAACTCGTTGATTAGCGTTCGCACCCATTTACATGTCATTGGTATTAAATGCGGGTCAAGAGGAGCAGCTTGCGAAGAGAATTTAGCAATAACTATTCGCTTTTTAGAATTTATGAAAAGGTTTTGCCCATGTACGCCTAACCCAAATACGAGCTCCGCTTTTGGGTCATTGGAACCATGATCCACATACCATTTAGATCTGTAATGCATATCCCTGTTAGGGAAATATTCGGCAAAACTCCCCTCAAGCCAAGCATCCCTGCTGCCATTTACTTGGATGTCTTGGAGCCAATTTTTCGGTAGAATTTGCTGGCCGTTGGTGAAGCCATAATCAAGAAAAAGTTGCCCCACGAGGGCTAAGTCGATTGCTGTTGTACAAAGTCCACCTGCCACCCTTGGCGCTCCAAGTCGGTCAACGGTAATATAACTTGGCATTGTCGCGCCCAAAGGCTTCCAAAAAAGATCACTCAAAAGGTCGCTGAAGCGTTCTCCGGTTGAACGCTCGATAATCCAACCTAATAAATCACTATTTGGCGAAACATAATTAAACTGCTTTCCATCTGGGCGACTCTTCTTGTTTAGCAAATGATAAAAGGATCTTAAATCAGAGGGAGCCTCATTATTCTCAAGCGGATTCCAGTTTGTTGCTTTTCTGTAGTCAATCATTAGTCCTGATGTTGCAAGATAATCTTCAACGAAGGTTACGCCGGTTCGCATATCAAGTAGGTCTCGAATGGTGGCTTCTTTGTAGGCGGTCGAGTTTAATTCTGGAAGAATAGCGCATACTTTATCCGCGGCTTTAAATATTTTGTGATCAATCAAAATACCTATAAGCAGACTCAAAATGGATTTAGAAACGGACATAAGAATGTGGGGCGTATCTCTCGCCATGTCTTGGAAATAACGCTCTTCGATTATTATGCCATCTTTCAGAATTATAAGTGCATCAGTATCGGTTTTTTTAAGGAATTCATCGTAAGCTAGTTGGCTTTGATTATCTAGCTCAACCTTTACAGCTGAAAAGTCGTACTTCTCTTGAGGGAGATTTTGAGTTTGAGAAGGATTATTTTGTATATTGGCTGAGGGAACAAGTTCTCGAACGTGCTGAAATGCCCATTTATTGTAGGGAGACGTTCGCCAATTTGCCAGTGTTACCTGCTGGTCTGGATTATTTGGGAACTGGTTCATCATGTCCAGCTTTTGTGTGGTATTCATATAATTTTGCCAGGGTTCATTATACCTTTAGGGTCTAATGCGTCTTTTATAACCCGCATAACATCAATCGCTATAGATGATTTATAGTTTGGTAACTCGTCTTTTTTTAATTGTCCGATACCATGCTCGGCACTGATTGAGCCATTGAATTGCTTCACTACATCGTGAACAGCGTGATTTATGTCGGCCCACTTCGCAAGGAAGTCTTTTGATGGGCTATTTTTAGGTTCAGCAACATTGAAATGCAAGTTTCCGTCTCCAGCATGTCCAAATGCAATCAGTCTTGCCTTAGGTTCAACTCTTAATATTGCCCGCCAAGCGGTCTCATAAAAAGCTGGTATCGATGAGATTGGTACCGAGACATCATGTTTGATTGAAGTACCTTCTAACTTTTGAGACTCTGTAGCATTTTCCCGAAGAGCCCAAAATTCCTGCCTTTGTTGCTCTGTTTGAGCGATAGCAGCGTCTAAAATAAGTTCACTCTCAAGAGCTTTTTCGAGCATATTTTCGAAATTTTTTCTCGTTTCATTATCATCTTGCTTGGTAGAAACAATTTCCAGCAAAACGTAATATTCATAGGATTCTGTAAGCGGGTCTCTTGTGCCGGGAATATGTTTTAGAACTAAGTCGAGTACTTGCCTTGAAATCAATTCGAACGTTTCAACGCTATCGCCGCTTTCTACTCGCGCGCAATTTAGCAACTCTAGAGCGGCCGAAATATTTGGCACGGCACAGTAAGCGGCATTAATACTTTTGGGTGCTGGAAATAACTTTAAGACAGCCTTTGTTATTATTCCTAAGGTGCCTTCTGATCCTAAAAAAAGTTGTTTGAGGTCGTAGCCCGTATTATCTTTCCGTAAGCCAGTCAATTGATCGAGGATACGCCCGTCGGGTAAAACTACTTCAAGGCCTAGGACTAACTCCCTCGCGTTGCCATAGCGAAGTACGTTAGTACCACCCGCATTAGTAGCCAAATTGCCTCCGATCATACAACTGCCTTCAGCAGCCAAGCTCAAGGGGAAATATCTATCCTCAGCTTTTGCAGCCTCTTGTAAATTCTGAAGAATACAGCCTGCCTCTACGGTTATGGTATAATTGGTCGTGTCTATTGACAAAATTTTGTTCATTTTTGACATTGATAAAACAATCGCACTGCCTTCAGAGGAGGGCACAGCTCCTCCACACATACTTGTGTTTCCACCTTGAGGTACAATCGATATGCCCGTTTCTGCACAAATCTTAGTAACGTCAGACACCATTTGAACATTTTCAGGAAAAACGACAAGCAAGGCGTCGCCAGTATAATAACCGCGCCATTCAGTGAGAAAAGGTGTCATTTCGTCCTTACGTTCTATAAATCCTCTCTCACCAAGAATTTGTTTTATTTTTTTGATGGCTAATGATTTGACCGGTTGAGGTGGTGTTGACATCTCGCTCACCGTTTCCCCGATTGAGGACATAACGCTCTCCTAAAGTAATTTGTTCGAGCAAAATAGCAAATGTTAAGCACCAGGATCAACCTAACATTCCCACTGGCGCGGTGCTGCAGCTCTTTGCAAACGGTCATTTATGGCAATTCCAAGTCCTTCATTGGGTATTGGAGCTATTGCAATAGATCTTGGGTTTTGTTTATCTAACTCACGCATCATATGAAAAAGGTTAGATGCTGCCTCTACAAGATCACCCTTGTTACTTAAATTTGGAAAAGGCTCAAAAGAAATATTTCCAAATCCCAAAAAAGCCTCGCCATCTATGACTGTTGTCATGCAGGTCTTCACCCTAGCTTTTGGAGCATAATGGCTTGCCAACATTCCAGGCGAAGAAATGGTGTTAGTTTTGGATGCCATCTCTATTTTACCAATTTTAGATTCCAATTGTTCTTTTGTGATGTGACCTGGGCGCAGTATTGTAGGGATCGTGTCTGATAAATCTAATACTGTTGACTCTAAACCAACGTCGCAGTCACCACCTTCTAAAATAGAAGAAATATTAGAACCAAATTCTTCCTGCACGTGTCTTGATCTCGTGGGGCTTATTCTACCAGAGATATTGGCGCTTGGTGCAGCTACAGGGACACCAACTCGTTCTAATAACTCCTTTGCTACCGGATGATCAGGTACCCTGATAGCAACAGTTTCTAGACCGGCTGAAGCGAGCCATGAGATCGGGCAATTATTTGAGCGAGGAACGACAAAGGTTATAGGCCCGGGCCAAAGCATTGAGGCGAGCTGTTTAGCTGTTTCAGAGAAGGCACCGAATTTAAAGGCTTGCTGAGCTGTAGGAAGATGCGATATCAGCGGATTGAACTGCGGTCGCCCTTTCACCTCGAAAATTTTTGCGACGGCCTTGTCATTAGTTGCATCAGCTCCAAGTCCGTAGACTGTTTCTGTCGGAAAAGCAACCAGTTCGCCGCCCCTCAGCAATCTCGATGCTTCCTTTATTGTTTTATAAGGCGAATTCATTGTTCCTATTATCGATTACAATTTCTCATTTGATGATAGACTTTTAACCGTACACCGGAATTCAATTGAAATAATTAGTAAAAAACCTCTGTGATATTTATAAAAAATGATTTTTATGACTGCGGTTTGAATATATTGGCCAAGGATTATCCTTATCATAGCTTTATCGTAAAGTTGAAATTGAAAATGCGATGTTAATATTTTTGATGAGCCCAATGGCAAAAAACGCCTTCATTTAACCACGCTAGGGATTGCCAGGTCATCATTTGGTGGGTGCCTGGCTATCATTGCGCTGGGAACACGCTATTTTTCAAGTTCTGAATCCAGATAGAAATAAAGTTGAAAATTTAGCTGAGCTAGAGCTTATGGATTTGAATCATTCTGGAAGCTACTGGCCGCACCATCGCCGCACGTTGGATTTTTGTGAAATATGTGGATGAGATCCCAGTCCTGGTTCATGGTATCACTGATAGCCGTAAGCGATAAACCAGTCGTTTTTGAAGTTTGGTTTTCCATATTCAAAAGGGGTGCCGTTGAAATTTGTAAGACGGCCGCCTGCAGCCAGTAAAACAGCATGGCCTGCAGCCGTATCCCATTCCATGGTAGGTCCTAATCTGGGGTAAATATCTGCCCGCCCCGACGCCAAGAGACAGAACTTTAAAGATGATCCGCGGGAAATGGCCTTAGCCACGTTAAGTCTTGCAATGTAATCTTCCAGCTCCGGGCTTCTGTGGGATCTACTTGCTACTACCGTCAATTTTTCCTCGTTAGGTTTTCGAGTAGAAATCACCTCTCGGACTCCCTCGGCATTCTCCATAAAGGCACCCTTGGTCTCGCTCCCAGCCCACAAGAGACCGTCATATGGGGTGAGCACAACACCTAAAACGGGTCGTCCCCCTCTAATTAACCCTATATTCACAGTAAAATCTTTACGGCGATTAATAAATTCCTTCGTTCCGTCTAATGGATCCACCAGCCAGAAAGTATTTTCATCTGTTATGGAAAGTGCCCGAGTGGCGGCACTCTCTTCTGCAACTATAGGGATAGAAGGAGTTAAATCCCTAAGAACGGGAATAATTATATTCTCAGCGCCCTGATCGGCCGCAGTAACTGGCGATCCATCAGCCTTAATTTTCGTCGACGTGCCCTCGACGAAGTATCTCATAATTAGATTGCCGGCTTGGCGAGATACTTCTATGACGGTCTCTATCATTAAATCCGACGACATTGTCATTTTATTTTTCCTAGATCAATTTTTTGCCAGGGGTTAAGCTTAGTATTGATTGATAGAATTTCATCTGATGATTTTAGGTTCTGGAAGCTAGTTGATGTGCGGTCGCTATACAATAAGCGAAACTGTCTCAAAATTGAAGGTGAGTTTTTGTTTTAAAAACTCTCTGAATTTACAACCAAGGTTTAATTTAGCACCTGGACAAGCCGCACCCATAATAACTGGGGGCTATAGAGGATCGCGTCACCTTAGTATGATGAACTGGGGTTTTTCATCTGAAAATTACAAAATAAAAAGTGGAGCGACTAAAAGTATAATTAATGCGAGATCTGAAACTCTATTAGAAAAGAAAACATTTAAAGATATCGCAGTCTCGCAACGTTGTCTAATTCTTGCAGATGGGTTTTATGAGTGGAAACACGATGGCGGGAGTAAAAAAGCCTATTATATCTATAGAAAAGATCGTAAACCGTTTGCGTTTGCGGGTCTTTGGCGCTCTGAGGGTGATGATGGGCATCTAAGCTTTGATACTAAACATTTTGTGATAGTAACACGGGTTGCGGTTACGTCTATAAAAGAAATTCACCATCGGATGCCGTTCATCTTGAATGAAGAAAACTGTGAACCCTGGTTAAATGGAACAGTTGCCGTCGCAACCAATTTGCTGAATGGTAACTATTGGATCGGATTAGATTATCACGAGGTATCTGATCGCGTGGGTAATGTCAAAAATGATGAACCTAGCTTATGCGATAAGTTCACTCAACCTCAGTTGAAATTATTCTGATTATGAGATTAAAAATTTTTACGGACAACGTTTATAAACTTTTTGGTTCTCGGAGTTTTTAACAAAGCCTTCGGCTTTGGTGATCCCAGTAAAGCTGATGTTATTTTCGGTGATTTTAAGATAATGGAGAATGGTGCCGTCTTCTATTCTTAAAAAGAAATTAAAATCATCTTCCGTTGTTTCAAAAACTTGATATTTTGAACTAGGGCTTGTTCTTTGTGCCTTTGAAAAGTATTGAATATCAAAGGGGGTGAAAATCACATAATCTTCTAAACAATTATCTACTGTCCATTTTCCAAATAGTTTCTCGGTAACGCCATATGTTTTTGTCACTTTGCCAACAGTGAAAAGATCAATTATCTCTTTTTCAATTGAGGATCGGCGACTATAGGGTTTCGGCTTTGGGTTGGAACTGTCAGCCAACAGATTTAACTGATCGAACATAATAGGAAATTCGTTCTTTATAAAGAGAATGCAACCTATTATAGAAACTAAAAAGATAAATGCTGTCGTTATAAGTATCTTATAACTAGGGGGTTTTTTTGCGGCGGCCTTTTGAGTTTTTTCATGCGCTTTGTTTTCCTGTGCGAGGTTTTGAATCTCTAATGCATTGTGCGGTACCTCTTTTGATGTTTGCTCAGGCGAGTTTGTTTTAATTGGTGCGCTATGTTTGGTCTGTCGGAGATCAATCAATTTAATAAGCTGATAATTCCACTTTTTAATGTCATGATCCCACAGACCTCGTATTATTCTGACCTTTGACGAGGCGATTTGATCGCGGCCTTTTTTCAGTACTAAATTAACCGCATTGTAGGTGGGCGCATCATATAAGGTCTGCCAACTCGAGCGATGATGCCTTTGTAGAAAGAAATGCTCAGCTTTTTCTGTCATGAGGTTTTGAAGCTATCTCACCAGCGTCGATCTAGTTGGATCAAATTAGAAGCATCGTTGCTATCAATTGGTCTTGAAAAATAAAAACCTTGCGCGTACTGACAGCCGAGTGCGCTCAACTGCGCATGTTGTTCAGCTGTTTCGACACCCTCCGCTATAACATCTAGTTTGAGGTTATGAGCAAGCATTGTAATTGTTCTAATAATTTCCATATTTTTATAGTTCCGACCCATGTCGTTTACAAAGGAACGATCGACTTTTAATGTGTCAATGGGAAAAGTATGAAGATAACTTAAAGATGAATAGCCGGTACCAAAGTCGTCTACACAAACTTTAATATCATGCTCCTTCAGTTGATTGAGCATGTCTATTGAACGAGGGGCGTTTTCCATTAACACACTTTCTGTAATCTCTAATTTGAGATTTTTAGCCTTAAGGCCAGATTTATGAAGATTTTCTAATACCCCATTCACTAAATTTGGGTCTGCGAACTGTCTACCTGAGAGATTTATGCTTAACTCAAGGGCTTTTTCTGGCTCTCTCTCATTGTTCCAATGCAATGTTTGAAGGCAAGCCTGATACAGAACCCATTGACCTAGCTCATAAATCAGGCCGGTTTCCTCGGCTAAGGGTATGAACTCACTTGGAGATATATTTCCTCGTATGCGATGTTTCCACCGAAGCAAGGCTTCAAATCCGCTTATTGCACCGTCCCGAAGAGATATGATTGGCTGATAGTGAATCTGCATCTCATTTCTATCAAGAGCACGGCGCAGATCGGTATCAAGGTCAATTGGGGAAATAGGAGATCGACGGAAATTATCATCAAACAGGACGCTTTTCGAATTACCGAGTCTTTTTGCTTTGTACATGGCTAATTCTGCATCTCGAATAATATCCTCTGGTCGCTCGTAGTCGATATTAGAATATGCGATCCCCATAGACCCAGAACTAAACACTTCTTTATCACCTAATGAGAAAGGTTTCGAAAACTCAGATTGGATTGTTTCGGTCAATTTGATTCCCAAATCAATGTCATCAATATCTTCCATCAGAATTGCATACTCGTCACCTCCCAGCCTTGCGACTGTATCGCCCGGTTGAACGCAATCTCGGAGCCGATGACCGCACTGAATAATTAGTTCATCGCCGTGAACATGCCCTAAACTTTCATTGACTAGCCGAAATCTGTCTAAATCGATGTAGATTACCGCAAATTTTAATGTTTGATTTCGCTCCCTTTTTTTTAAAATTTGCCTAATTCTATCAAGAAAAAGTGTTCGGTTAGGTAATCCTGTAAGTGTGTCATGGAGTGCGTCATGAATAGATTTTGCATCTGATAACTTTTTTTCAGTAATATCTGTTTGAGAACCAGCAATTCGATATGCCGTCCCGTCGCTATCTCTTAAGGCTAAACCGCGAGTCAACATCCATCTGTAACCTTCATTGAAATGTTTGATCCTGTACTCGACTGCGAAGCTAGCAGTATCGTTATTTAGATATGCATCCAGAATTGTTTTTAATCGATCTATGTCATCTTCATGTACTCTACTGAACCACTCGTCCGGTATGTCCCTAATTTCATTTTCTTCATAACCGAGCATTTGCTTCCATCGGGTCGAGAAGAAAATCTTTCCGGTTCTTAAATTCCAATCCCAAAGACCATCATTAGCCGCTGCCATTGCCAGGATATATTTTTCGTTTACTTCCTGAGCACTTTCCTCCGATGTGGTGGATTTTTTTCTACTCATAGAGAGCCAATCATCTTAGGTTGCAGCATTAATGCGAGCATGTTGATTTTAGTTTTTCTATTGTCAGGTTGTTTCGTACAAAATATCAGCTTTTTTAATAAATTGTCACTGAAATCCTTCGAGCTTTTTAATCTCCTTATTTCGCAAAACTTCAGCGTAGTAATGCCAAAGAAGATGTGCAGCAGTGCTTCTCCATGGTTGCCAGGCAAGACTAATTTTATCCATTTGTTTTGGTGTTGGACGGAAACTTAATTTTTTCAACGATCTTGTAGCTTCCTGCAAGGCAACGTCCCCACTCGGCCAAATATCGCCACGTCCCAAACAAAAAATTAGGAATATTGACGCACTCCATTCCCCAAATCCGCGGAGACGCATAATATAGTTCTTTGCGTTGTGGTCATCCATAGAAGATATGGCATTGATATCAAACGTTTTGTCCTGCATTTGCTGGCATAAGTTTAATGTAGCATTTGATTTTGACCTAGTGAATCCAATCTCGCGAAGTCCCTGCTCTCCCAGATTTATTATACTATTAGGAGTAATATTACTTATTTTTGCATTAAACTTTCTCCAAATAGATTCGGCAGCCGTGAGTGAAATCTGTTGGGAGACTATTATATGTATGAGAGTCGCCAGAGTTGGTTCTCGATATCGTTCTCTTGGCAGCCCTATTTTTGAAATTAACTCACTGAAGTAAGGATCTGATGTTGCTAGTTTTTTAGCATCCCCTGCAATATCCAGATTCATTTTGTATCTCACATGTTATGGATCATTTTATCCGAGTTTACGTTAACTTAGGTCGTAATTGTTATTTAAGAAAGGTTATGATTTCGATATGTTATATGAAATTTGGATTGTTTTTTAGGAGGAAGATTGTGACAGAGTTCCATGAATTATCTGCGCTAGAAGCTTCAGCGAAGATTAAGTCTGGTGACCTAACCGCTGAGGCTCTAATGCGTTCTTGTTTTGAGAGAATAGATGAAAGAGACAAGCTTGTTGGGGCTTGGTCGTATTTAGATAAAGACAAGGCAATCTCAGAAGCAATTAAGTCTGATAAAGCAGGAAACCCAGGTCGTCTTGGTGGTTTGCCCGTTGCTGTGAAAGATATCATGGATACTGATGATATGCCGACCACTTACGGTTCCACAATATATGGCAATCATCAGCCGTCCGAAGATGCAGATTGCGTGAAAAATGTTAGAACTAATGGTGGCATTATAATTGGCAAAACGGTAACCACAGAATTTGCATGGCGTAACCCAGGAAAAACAAGAAATCCTCATAATGTAAAACATACGCCTGGCGGGTCATCTAGTGGGTCAGCCGCTGGCGTCGCTGACATGCAAGTTCCACTAGCTTTTGGAACGCAAACTGCCGGATCCGTTATACGCCCTGCAGCTTATTGCGGTGTGGTTGGATATAAACCAACTTTTGGCACTCATGAGCGAAAAGGAGTCAAAGAACTTTCCAACTACCTTGATACCGTTGGCACCTTTGCAAGAGATGTTGCAGATGTATCTTTTTTTGACTACGCGCTTCGAGGACAGAGCTGTCCTAAGCTCGCGGATTATGATAATCGACCTCCGGTAATCGGACTTATGATTCCGTTTAGCATTGAGGCAAGCAAGGATGCACTTTTAGCTTACGAAAACGTTTACAAGAAAGCAGAGAAGGCCGGTGCATCTCTTGTTGACATTCCCTCTTCAATGACTTTCGAAAGTCTGGCTGATTTGCAGACAGTTATTATGACTGGTGATGCAGGCGCATCTTTGTCATGGGAATATGAACACCACCCTGAACGTTTAATCAGGTTCTACCGCGATAGTATTGCTACAGGGAAAGCTATTAGTGGGTCAGCTCTGAAAAATGCGAAACAACTTGCCGATGATGCAAGAAAACGAGAATCAAGTATTTTTGAGAAAGTGGATATATTACTTACACTTCCCGCAAGCGGAGAGGCGCCAGAAGGTATCGACTTCACCGGCGACCCCTTATTCAATAGAGTCTGGACGCTGCTTGGTTGGCCTTGCATTAATGTACCAGCTGGGGTTGGGCCACGTAGGTTACCGCTGGGAGTACAAATCGTTGGTTCTGCAGGCCAAGATACGAGTGCGCTTGCTGTAGCGGCTTGGTTAGAAAAAGTTTTAGGAAACAGCTGAAAATTAATTGGGTTTTGCAGATGAAAGGATTTGATAAAAGAGGCGTTGTTGTAAGTATCTATTTGTTAGGCTTGTTAATCCTCGCTTTTGGATACTTTTTTTTCGGAGAGTCAGACTATAAAATCAGCCCGGAGCTTACACCCGTTAGGCCGGAACAAGTTAAGCCGTAAAATTAGTTGCCAACAAGCGCTCATAAAATTATGTCTCGAAATAACCATGCAATCTTATAATAGCTTCAACTTTTAGGATTTGAAATTTAAGGAAACATAATCGAGTAATTTCGAAGCAGATTGATCAATGTTTTGTTCACTCGTATCAATAATCAGATTGGCATCAGTTGGTTCCTCATATGGGGCAGACACCCCAGTGAAATCTTTGATTTCGCCGTTCCGTGCTTTAGCGTAAAGACCTTTTGGGTCCCTTGTTTCACAAGTTGATAGGTCGGCTTTGATGAACACTTCGTGAAATAGATCTGGGGCTATGGCTCGCGCGCGATTGCGATCATCTCTGTAGGGAGAGATGAAGGCCGTTATCACTACGACCCCTGCATCTGCGAAAAGTTTGGCGACTTCGCCAATTCGACGAATGTTTTCGGTTCGATCCTCAGGAGTAAAACCAAGATCGGCGGATAAGCCAAAACGTATATTATCTCCATCTAGGACATATACTTGATATCCCTTTTGAAAAAGCTGCCGTTCTGTTTCAATAGCAATTGTTGATTTACCTGCGCCGGATAATCCCGTTAGCCAAATAATACCACCCCTGTGTCCATTTGCCGATGCTCGTGTTTTTTGATCAATCTCTGAGGCAACTGTTTCAATATTTGTTGAAACAACGTTACGGCGGCCGCGTTGATTAGGATAGCCTTCCATATATATAATTCCACCACCCACCGTTTCATATTGATCGACTAATACAAAGCGGCCCGTCTTTGTGTTGACGTTGAATGGATCTAAAACAATGGTCTCTTTTGAGCGGATAATAACGTCGCCAATCTCATTTCGTCCTATCTCATTGGCTGTTACAGCTTCTAATGTTTGCGTGTTGATGCACTTTTCAATTGATTGAATTTCTACCGAGTATTCTGCAGTAGTAAGTTTAAGAGCCAATCTGCAAGATCTAACTAGAGGTGTTTCCGCTAGCCAAAATAATCGAGCTTTAAAGATATTCGTTTCAAATGGTGGTGATTTAGGATCACTAGCAATATGCCCACGCTCAACAAAAATCTGTTCATCTAACGTGAATGCAACAGATCTGCCAGCACTTAATGTTTCCTGTTTTTTTGTCTCATTCCAAGTTTCAAAAGAGGAGACATTTGCTGTCTTGTTTGAGGGCGAAAAAAGTAACTTATCTCCAATTGATAAAGTACCTGTTTCAATTCGTCCTACTAGGATACGTCGTTCGTCAAATTTATATATATCTTGTATCGGTAATCGAAGCGGTCCGCGGGTAAGCGGTTCTTTCTGTTCTATTGAATCAATCGCTTCAATAAATGTTGGCCCGTCGTACCAAGTCATGAATTCAGAAATAGTAATAAGTCCCTCGCCCTCTCGCGCAGAAACGGGAACAATATTTTGCGCATGCATACCAATCTGATTAAGATAATCGGCTAGTTTATTACTAATCTGTTGAAATATCTTATGATCGTAACTAACCAAATCCATTTTGTTTACAACTATCGTGACGAAGCTAAATCCAAGTAATTTGAGTAGATAGCAATGTCGACGGGACTGTTCTTGAAGACCCTCTGCCGCATCAATAACTATTACACCCCCATCTGCTTGTGCCGCTCCGGTAATCATATTTTTTAAGAATTCTTTGTGACCAGGTGCATCGATGATTACGTAAGTCCGGTTGGTGGACTTAAAAGGAATTTTTGTAACATCGATGGTGATGCCTTGGTCTCTTTCTGCTTTTAGCGAGTCTAGTAGGAAAGCATACTCAAGTGGCATCCCCCTTCGTTTAGACATCGCTTTGATAGACTCCATTTTGCCATCTGTTAAAAGGCCGCTATCATGGAGCAATCTTCCAACTAACGTGGACTTACCATGATCTACATGTCCTGCTACAACAAGTTGGATAGGATTTTTGTCGTTATCTTCTATCAACATTCGCCTACATATAACCCGAGACTCTCAGGCGCTCAAAAGCATCTTCACTTTCATGATCCATAGCGCGACCGGACCTTTCTGCGATCCTGGTGGTTTCAAGTTCCTTGATGATCTCTTTGATATTTGTGGCATTACTATCAACCGGAAAGGTTATATCCTGGTCACCAAGAGAACGATAACGCTTTCCGTTTTTCGCAAAATATAATGGGACAACCGGGATATTTTCCCTTTCTATATAGCGCCAAATATCTAACTCTGTCCACGCGAGTAAAGGATGGATTCTTACGTGAGTACCAGGCGGGAAGCTTGTTTTATACTGGTCCCAAAACTCGGGTGGCTGATCCTTAAAGTTCCAATCCGCCTCTTGGTTCCGAGGACTGAAAACTCTTTCTTTAGCTCTCGTTCCTTCTTCATCCCGCCGAATACCTGCGATCACACCCTCTAATTTTTGATCTTTGACAAGGACCTTTAATGCTTCTGTCTTTCTTGCTGCGGATCGGGACGCTGGTGGTAAGGTTTGGTCTATAGTTTCGAGTGGTGGGCAATTCTGCACAATTAAATTTAAATTCCATTCCTTGGAGTAACGCTCTTGGAATGAATACATTTCAGGAAATTTCTTGCCCGTATCGCAGAATAAAAGTGGGAAAGGGATGTTTCCACAAAAAGCTTTTTTTGCTAGCCATACCATAACATTCGAGTCTTTTCCTAAAGACCACAAAAGCCCCAAATTTTGAAATTTGGCAAACGCTTCTCGAAGAATAAATATACTTTGCGATTCTAGGGTATCCAGATGTTTCATAAAAAATTCCGAAGATTTTTTTTTCGGTTGTACGATTCTTCAGCCAAGAAGTCAAAGAACGAGTTTTCCGAGGATGGGACTTGCAACACTCCCTCGTCTTTTGCACAATGGGTGTCGTGGCGAAGTGGTTGGAATTTTTCTATGGACTTGGGGATTTCTGGTAGGAAGGCAATAGTATGTGGCTCGAGTAGAGGGCTTGGAAAAGCGTGCGCTTTATCCTTGGCCAAAGCCGGCTGCGAAGTCGTAATAAATGGCATGGATGCTAAGAGACTATCAGAGACGGCAAATGAATTGCGCAGTTCGACAAACTCGAAAATCATGGAGGTTCAGGGCGATATAACTAGCCAAGATGGACAGAGTGCACTGGCCGCCAAATGCCCTGATCCAGACATATTGATCACAAACGCTGGCGGCCCACCATTCAAAGATTTTAGAGAACTAGAGCGGGACTCTATGCTAACAGGCGTTACGTGGAATATGATCTCGCCGATTGAACTAATACAGAAATTTGTTGATGGGATGGTAGAAAGAGGTTTTGGCCGAATACTAAATATTACGTCTGTTTCAGTAAATATGCCGGTCTCGGGTTTAGATTTGTCAAGTGGTGCTAGAGCTGGCCTTACAGCTTTTTGCGCTGGTGTTTGTCGAAGCATCGCTGGAACGGGTGTTACAATAAATCATATTCAGCCAGGATTTTTTGATACGGATCGATATAGGGCTGGGATAGATGCTTTGGCAAGGCAGCTTGGTGTGGAGCATGACGAGGCACATGCTATTCGTATAAACGAGGTCCCGGCTAAGCGAGCAGGAACGCCAGAGGAATTTGGCGACGCTGCGGCTTTCTTGTGCAGTATGCAGGCAGGATATATCACGGGGCAAAGCCTCTTATTGGACGGTGGTCTTTATCATAGCTCGTTTTAGTTTGTTAAATGAATTAAAGGAAGAATAATGGCCGACAGAAAAATTTTTGACATCATTATCTGTGGCGGCACCGTAGTCGATGGTTCAGGTGACGATCGCTTTCAGGCTGACATAGGTATTGTCGACGATACAATAAAAGAAATTGGCTTTTTGTCCGGGGCGAGCGGCGGCAAAGTTATTGATGCGACTAACAGAATTGTTGCTCCTGGTTTTATTGATGTTCACACACACGATGATCGGATTTTGTTAGCTAAACCTTCAATGGATATGAAAGTTAGCCAGGGTGTTACATCGGTCGTGGTTGGAAATTGCGGTATCAGTTTAGCGCCTCTTGTGGCCGACGACCCGCCTCCTCCGCTAGACCTTATTGCGGAGCCTGGCGAATGCCGTTTTGCGACTTTCTCAGATTTCTTGGGTGCTTTTGATGATGGGCCGGCAGCAGTCAATGCGGCGTTTTTAGTGGGTCATTCAACTTTGAGAGTTGGAGTTATGGATTCCCTTGATCGTGCCGCTTCATCATCCGAAATAAAAAAGATGAGGACCCTTTTGGAAGAAGGACTTGGCAGTGGCGCCATAGGATTTTCGACAGGCCTCTTCTACAAGCCCGCATCACAGGCCCCCACAGAAGAAGTAATCGAAATCGCATTGGCATTAAAAAATCATAATGCAAAATATGTCACACATATGAGGGATGAAGGTGACCACGTTATTAGATCCCTGGAGGAAACCTTTCAGATTGGGCGTGAGGCAAGTTCTCCTGTTATTGTCTCACATCACAAGGTCCATGGACGGCAAAATTTTGGCCGATCAAAGGAAACCCTTGCCTGTTTCGAAAAGCATCTGGCCGGGCACCATCATGGTATAGCTTTTGATGTATATCCCTATATTGCTTCGTCCACTGTTTTGAAAAATGACTCTATTCAAGTCGCAGAACGGGTCTTGATAACATGGTCGAAGGCGCGCCCAGAATTAGCCGGTCGTGAATTGTCTGATATAGCTGAAGAGCTAAACTGTGATATCTATGAGGCTGCGGCACAATTGCAGCCAGCTGGTGCTATATATTTTGCAATGTCCGAAGAAGACGTGCAAAGAATTCTACAACATCCCAACGCTATGATTGGTTCAGATGGACTGCCGCATGATGAACATCCGCATCCAAGATTATGGGGCACATTTCCGCGTGTATTGGGGCATTATTGTAGAGACTTAAAGCTATTTCCTTTAGAAGAAGCGGTGCGCCGTATGACTGGATACTCTGCGGAAACGTTTGGGCTTAGTAAACGTGGGATGCTTAAGCAAAACTTTTTTGCGGATATCACAATTTTTGATGAGGACACAGTATTGGATGCCGCTGATTTTGCATGTCCAACTAAGCCTGCTCGGGGGATAGATTGCGTGTTAGTAAACGGCAGGTCAGTTTGGGAAAATGGTGAGGCGACGGGGAACCGCCCCGGGCGTGCACTTCGTCATGGCGGCTAACTAAATTTACCAATCTGCCCAGAAAAATACTTTTGCCTTTAGTCTTCTAAGGATGGCAACCTTATTGGGTTGGTGGCCTCGTATGCGGCACTTGCTGTAAGCACTTGGCCGTCACAGTTCATGGGACCAACAATTTGTAACCCCGCTGGAAGGCCATTTGAACACAAACCACAAGGTATGGATGCCGCTGGATGACGCCCCAAGTTGAATGGATAGGAAAAAGGTGTCCATCTGGTCCAACGATCCATCCCTGAACCAGTTGGGACTTCAGTTCCGGCGTCGAAGGCTGTTATCGGTAGGGTAGGAGTTAAAAGCAGATCGTAGTTATCAAAAAAAGTGTTCAATTTGGTCCCTGCAAGCTCGCGTTCGCTGACAGCATCCAGATATTGATTCAAATGTATCTCTGAGCCCTCGTTGCCGACGTCCCTGAAACCCGGGTCAAGCTGATTTAACTCATCCGATGTCATGGTTTTTTGTAGGCGCGCGGCGCCGGTATACCAGAACGTCTTAAATAAATCATGTTGATCGCCTAAACCGGGGTCTACCTCTTCAACATGGGCTCCGAGTGCGGCGAATGTATTGGCGGCTGCTTTGACAAGACCCGCTATTTCCGGATCTACTTTTGCATGACCCAAATCGGGACTGAATGCTATTTTCCATCCCTTAACAGATTTAGTCACATAAGAGCTCCAATTTGTTTCTGACGCTGGAAGTGCGTACCAATCGCGACTGTCAGTTTGAGCCATAACGGTTAACATTAATGCCGCATCATTCACCGTGCGTGTCATAGGACCTTGGTGGGATAATGTTCCAAAACCACTCGCAGGCCAAGTTGGCACTCTTCCGAAAGTCGGTTTTAGACCATATATCCCGGTATAACCGCTAGGCATCCTAATTGAGCCGCCGCCGTCGGAACCATGGTGCAATGCACCCAAACATGCTGCGGCCGCTGCTGCAGCACCGCCTGAAGAACCACCTGGTGTTTTTTTAGGGTTCCACGGGTTTCTTGTAATGCCTGTGAGCGGGCTATCGGTTACACCCTTCCAGCCAAATTCAGGAGTAGTTGTTTTACCTAAAAGAACTGCTCCGTTTTCCCGCAGCCTAGCAACAAGTGGAGCATCGTTTTCCCAACTTCCAACATCACTCGTCGTCAAGGACCCCCTCCTTGTTGACCATCCTTTGGTATCAACAAGGTCTTTGATTGTACTTGGAACTCCATCTACTAGGCCGGCTGGCTCTCTTTTTATCCAACGTTCCTCGGATTCCTTTGCATCTGCAAGGGCTTTTTCAGCGTCTACAAGCCGAAATGCATTAAATTTTGGATTAAACTTTTCTATTCTTGCTAACGTTGCCTTCGTTACTTCAACAGGGGACAGCGTTTTTCTTTGGTAGGCATCTAAAAGTTCTGTTGCTGAGAAAAGTGCTGGATCATTTTTCATTTTTTCTACCTTAGACGATTAAATGGCTAAATTTTTTAATTTTGCATTTTTCTATGCCCTTAATTTGAAGGTACTTTGATACGATTTTCTACTGGCGTACAGGCACCACTTAGCATTTGTTGAAAAAGATTCTCCTTACACGCTGCCCAAGGACGTTTAATTCCCTCAACAGTATTTGATTGATAAATCATTGCAATAGCCAAAACTGCAAAAATAGCGGCTAATATCCACATGGATCGACTCAAAGACTTCTCCCTTTAACCTTGTTGCTAAACTTTATTCTAATTGTTGATCAATATATTTGGGTAATTCTGAATTTTTTACTTCACGCTCTGAGATAGCACGGCCTCGAACGGATATACCGGCCTCGTGCACCGTATCGGGGTTCCCAGATATAAGGGGATGCCACCAGTAAAGATCTTTCCCCTCGTAAATCAGTCTATAAGCGCAGGTCGACGGCATCCAATCTAGTTCTTCGATTAATCTTGGAGACAAAATCACACAGTCTTCAACCAACGATTGTCGATTTTCATAATCACCGCATTGGCAACTATCACAATCTAATAGCTTGCATGCCACCGTTGTGTAATGCAGGTCGTCGGTAAGATCATCAATCAGTTTTACCAGACAGCACTTTCCACAACCATCACAAAGAGCCTCCCATTCTGAGGTTGACATTTGCCTTAGCGTTTTGGTTTTCCAGAATGCATTCTGATTGGTCGGATGACCCACGTGAGTTAATCCCTATAACTTGGATCGATCTTATCAATTTTCCTCATTAAAGCGGCGAATTCCAGCTGTCCAGTTTCAACTTTATTTGAATTTAGGAATGCTTCTCTGTCTGCACCTGATTTCGAAGCAACATTATCACTCAAAGAATTAAGTGTACCAGCTGCGCCGGCGTCTACTTGAATTTGGCAAGACCTTTCTAGGGCATGAAGTCGTATAAAGGCGTCAGGTACTGTCTTGCCAACTGTTAGAAGGCCGTGGTTCTTTAATATCATAGCTTTTTTATCACCTAGAGATTCCAGGAGGCGCTCTCGTTCGTCCAAAAACAAACTAGGTCCCTCATACTCATGATAGGCAAGTTGCTTGTAAAAACTTGTTGAAAACATGCTAATCGGCAGCAGCCCCTCTTTTGTGCCAGCTACGGCCATACCTTCGCGAGTATGCGTATGCATAACTACTTGGTTCTCTTCCGAGTGTTTCATATGTATTGCTGAATGAATGACGAAACCTGCATGATTTATCTCGAATGGAGTGTCATCTATAACAGTTCCATCCACATCAATTTTCACCAAATTTGAAGCGGTTATTTCGTCGTAATTCAAACCATATGGATTGATCAAGAAATGTGATTCGGGACCAGGAACGCGGGCGGTGAGATGCCCATATATCAGTTCTGTCCATCCGAAATAATCTACCAGCCGGTAAGCCGCGGCAAGTTGAACCCGGAGGTCCCACTCTGTGTCGCTTACGTTTGACCGGTCTACTTTAAAATCAACTGGAAGATGGTTCATATTTTTTCTCCCTCTTTGAATTTGTTTAGCACTGGAATCAGATAGTTCCTGAATACGTCTGGATTTTCACTCATTGGAAAATGGCCAACTTTTCTCATTATTACTGCTTCAGCGCCAGGAATTCTGCTAGCAGTTTCCATTGTGGCATCTGGAGTACAAGAGTAATCATATTCTCCAGTCATAAGATAGACCGGACAAAGTTCGGTGTCTATAGTTGCACTGTTTTCGACATAATCCGAGTCTGTTCTAAAGAAATGCATATCACCCTTAAATACCCCATGTCCGCTTTGATAGTAGTGCCAAAGGGTCTCCCATTTATATTCGTCAGGACTTTGAGGGGCGCATAGTCCTGAGACCAAACCAACGCAAAAGTCACCATTTTCAAAGTTTGGATGGCTCGTCCATGAGTTATCATACCAAGGTGCAGGTTGGTCTGATCCCTCTAACCCGATAACGCCGGACAGTTTTTTCCCCAATTCATAAGCTAAACGAATAACTACTCGTCCTCCCATGGAGCAGCCCATAACAAGAGGTTTTTTTAAATCCAGGCTTTCGATAAAATTTTTTATAATATCGATGTAGAAGGTGCTTGTTAATTTGTACTCTTCATCTTGCCAGCCAACTGGCGGTGTCGATTTACCATGCCAGGGCAAGTCAAAGGCTATAATTCTAAAATTTTTTGTAATCTCTGGATCGCACATCAAATGTCTAAACTGACTTGAATGTGCGCCTGCTGTATGAAGACAAAGTAGCGGGATACCGGTACCATTCTCTTCGAAGTAGATGCGGAAATCTTTTCCGCCTTCGCGTAGGGTTACATACCTTCCGATTATAGGATCAAGCCTTGCCATTTGAACTAACTCCTGTTTCTAAAAACCGTGGCTTGCTAACGACGTCCTTAATGAAGCGAATATGTGAGAGAAGGATTTTTGTATTGCCTTCGATTTTACAGTGTCCGAATCGGTTCATTGCGAAAATATCATGGAACCCAGGTTCAGGATATTTTTGCCAAAATTTTGACCATGTGGCTTGTGAGGCGCGGATAGCTAAATCCCAGTGTCGCATTAAGAATTGGCCGGTGGCCACGTTTATGATCTCTCCCGATACTATGTCTATAAAATATTCATCTTTATCGATTCCAATTAAGAGAGTGAGACTGCAAGTCTTTCCCCTAAGTACTAAGTTGTGATCGGTATTTACAGCTTCAGCTAGCTTATCAAACATATCAACTACATTTTTAAAAAGTGGCGCTTAGTTTAACTTGAAAATTGTTCATCTTGGGAAAGTGTGAACTCACTATTCCTAATCCTGTCTGGCCATTCTGCCACCATCTCCGCTACCGGTTCTTCGCCATAATGCTCGATCATATCGGTTAGAGCAGCGAATATAGCTGATGAAGCAACCATTTCGGCGGACACTCCTTGCGACAAAGCATCTTCCCATGCTTCCAAAATGATTCTTAGAGCGAGCTGTTTTTGCTCGTCTTCAGCTAGTGGGGTGTCTTCTTCTGACATTTTTATTATTCACTTTATAATTGTTGCTAGGTCGTGCCACCTTGAGGCACTTTATAAGTATGAGAGCAAACACCCAAAAGACACAACGTTTTTTTCGGCCAAAATCTCCGGAACCAGTTGCTGACTTGCCAGTCGATCTTGATCCAGAAATTTCATTTCGGAATGGTGGAAAGTTTTTTTCCAAAAAACGAAATGGATTTTATCAAGCGGACCCGAATATTATAAAAAGTCAGCAAAATAATTTTTTTAACCACAAATTATTTGAAGAAAAGAAACAAGATAAAGATTTTCTTTCGTTTGGAGAAATTGGTTTTGGCCTCGGCTTAAATTTAATTATTATCTTAAAAAATTGGAGTAAGGTATTCGGAACCATAAAACGGCTCCATTACTTTGCGATTGAAAGTTTTCCAATAACTAAGGATAACTTAAAAATCGCCCAGCAAAGATTTCCAGGTCTTGCAAACGAGTATCAGGAATTAATAGATAAATATCCGCCTATTCATGCCGGCTTTCACAGAATATGGCTCAAATCAAGTGCTGTCGCCCTTACACTTATATTTGAACCAACTTGGAGAGGAATTTCTCAAATCGAAGGAAGATTTGACGCCTGGTTCTTGAGCCAATTTTCGAACGAATCCGCTCCGGATCATTGGTCTCCTGGCATATTTTCAGAAATCAGCCGTTTAAGCCGAAAAGATACCCTGATCTGTTCTAGTAATACGGAGCCATATGTTGACGATGAATTAAAAAGAATTGGCTATGAAGTTGTTGGGTGCTCAGGCGACCTGTCACCTGCCAAGGTAAAGATTGGTCGAAGTTGGATGGATGCTGATATAACTTTGATACCCCCTTGGTTTACTCCGCCCACTCCGATAGAACCAAAATCAAGAATAGGAATTTTGGGGGGCGGCGTTGCAGGCGCTTCAATAGCTAGAGCACTTCACCGGCGTGGTCTCGATGCTGAAATAATTGATGCTAATTTATTTAATGAGGGTGCTTCCATTCTCCCTGTGGCACTCATATCGCCAACCCTTACCGAAAAGGCAAATAAGTTAAGTAATTTTTACGACCGGTCCTATCGTTCTGTTTTGGCTTCTATTGAAGAATTAGGAACAGAATGGTTGAGCAGAGGAGTGCTGAAAATTAAACCAAAGCAAATGGTCGCCAGACAAATAGACTCATTAAACCGTCGAAAAAACCTATGGAATGATGCCGCTGTTGAAGTAACCGCCGACGAAATTCAAAGTAAAACAAATATAGATTGTTCTGGTCACGGATTATGGTTTGAAGAGGCGGGTACATTATCACCTGTTGAGTATCTATCAAAACTAATGAATGGGCAGCAACTCATTAAGAATCAAAAGGTTGCTCAAATAGAAATTTTAAATAACGAATGGATATTATACTCTGAAGGGAAGAGAGAGATATCGCGGTTAGATGTTTTGGTTTTCACGGCTGCTCTAGGTTCTAATTCGTTCGCTTGCACCAGACATATTCCTCTGATTGGAATAGGCGGACAATTATCCTTAGCCAACCCTACCCCGCAGAGTTCAGCTCTCAGCGCGACAATTCTTGGTAAAAGCTATATAACGCCTGCTTGTGGGAACATGCATGCAGTTGGTTCTACTCATATTCGTGGAAATGAGATTTATGACTTGAATGCTTTCAATCTAAACATAGAAGGCCACTGGCAAAATTATGAAAATTTGGAACCCGAAATCCAAAAATTACTAGGTAAGGATAATATTTGTAACTGGAACGGCTATGCTGGAGTGAGAGCGGCCACACCGGACCGTCTTCCCTGCGTTGGGCCGGTTGTTGATGCTGAAGTCTTCAGAGAAGACTTTGCCCGTTTGCGTCATGGGCCTCAAGGTAGGTTCCCGGCGGCTCCCAAGTATCAATCGAATCTTTTTGTCTCTACCGGCTTAGGCTCAAGAGGATTCCTTACGGCTGAACTTTCGTCTGAGATTCTCGTAAGTCAAATGTTGGGCGAACCTTGGCCTGTAGAACGCGCTGTAGCATTATCTTTGTCTCCTTCTCGGTTTTTATACCGGGAATTAAGATCGCACAAATAAGCCTAGGTTGTTACCTCGCTGTCAAGCCGCCGTCTATTACTAATCCTGATCCAGTCATGAAACCAGCGTCATCAGATGCCAAAAAAACAATGCCATTCGCTATGTCCTCAGGTACGCCAAGGCGGCCAATTGGATGAGCAGAAAGAGCCGTCTTTTTGGATTTTTCTATGTCATTAGTGCCAAATTGTTTTGCACGAGATACGAAGGTTTGTTCTCCCATGTCTGTAATAATCACTCCTGGGTGAACGGAATTTACACGAATTTTGTAGCCTTTTCGAGCAAAATTAAGTGCTGTGGATTTTGTAAATAGTGTTACGCCTCCCTTGGTCATCGAATATAATGGGTCGAGTTCTGAACCTACCAATCCTGCAATTGACGCAGTATTGATAATAGCACTTCCTTGTGGGCTGGATGCGCCTCTTTCCGCAAGAGCATCGGCGGCCATCTTGGTTCCAAGCCATACGCCCGTCATATTTACTGACGCTAATCGATTCCAGTCATCTAGCGAAACATCTGAAAAGTCTCTTCCAAGAAATAGCCCGGCATTGTTAGCTAAAATATCCAATCCACCAAAAGATGACTGGGCTAGTGCAACGGCTCTTTCCCAATCTTCTTCCATAGTCACATCCAATCGGATAAAACTAGCGTTTGGACCTAGCTGTTCTGCTAACTCTTGTCCTTTTTTTTCTTTAATGTCACCAATAATTACTTTTGCGCCCGCTTCGATCATTAGTTTTGCTGTAGCTGCGCCGATGCCGCGACTAGCACCAGAGATAAGCGCGATTTTTCCATCTAAGCGATTCAATTTCTTACTCCTTTGGTTTGCAAATTCTGAAAGCCACTATTTGCCGATTATCAGAGCGTTTTATTTGTTTTTTTAAGAAAATCAGTCTTAAAATCTGAATTAGTCTTGTTACATCATTTCAAGCATAAATTACGTTCCACAAAAAGTCTGTTTAATTTCCTCTTCGGGCTTTGGTTGCTTTGCAAGATGCATCAATTTAGGGTTCTCTTTAAATGGGTCTGTTATCGCAGTTAACATTTCTTCTAATGGCTGATAGTTCTCTTCATCAATAGCAAAGTCTATCACACGCTGTACCTGATGGTTCCTTGGGATGAACAATGGGTTAACTTTATTCATATTCCTGAAAGTTGTATCCAAAGACCCGTTTTGTTCAGTAATTTTTGTCTTCCATTCGATTGACCAGTCTGAAAAAGCCTTATGAAATGTGAATTTTTCCGCAGTCTCAGCATCAAAGATGTCAGGTGCTGTGATAAGTTTTGGTAAGTTTCGAAAAGTGTTAGTAAAATCGGTTCTCTTTTCGGACATAAAGTCTAGCAATCTGAAAACCAAGGCTAGGTTTTCTTCATTATGCTCCAACCCAATTTTTTGACACAGCCCGCTATGAAAATGTTTCTCAAAAGTAGGCCAGTAGGTTTCAAGTATCCCGCGCGCTTTGGCCGTCGCTTTTTCTTTATTATCGTCAATGATGCAAAGTAAGGTTTCTGCAAAACGGCTCAGGTTCCATAACCCTACAGAAGGCTGTTGATCGTAGGCGTAACGTCCTAGTGTATCGATTGAGCTGAAGACTTTATTTGTGTAAAAATCATCCATAAAGGCACAGGGCCCATAGTCTATCGTTTCACCTGATATAGAAGAATTATCAGTATTCATCACCCCGTGGATAAACCCAACTAGCATCCAGGAACTTATTAATTCTGCCGTTCTGTCCACAACACTTCTTAAAAATCCAAGGTAGGGATTTGAGTCTTTTACAGCTTTAGGGTAATGACGATTTATTGCGTAGTCAGCTAATTGGCGAATAGCATCCTCGTCTTTTTGCCCATAAAAGTATTGGAAAGTTCCTACCCGTATGTGACTTGATGCTACTCGGGTCAAAACAGCGCCAGGTTCCATTCTTTCCCGCGCTACAAGTTCACCCGTTGTAACCATCGCCAATGACCTGGTGGTCGGTATTCGAAGCGCTGCCATACCTTCGCTCACAAGATATTCACGGATAACAGGACCGACAGTTGCCCGTCCATCACCCATCCGTGAAAACAGTGTGGGGCCAGAACCTTTTAATTGTATATCGCGTCTTTCCCCGTTTTCATCTAGCACCTCTCCAATTAACACGGCTCTACCGTCTCCAAGTCGGGGCACCCAGTTTCCAAATTGATGGCCGGCATAAACCATCGCTATTTGCTTTGATTTCGAAGGTGAAGCGTTGCCGGCGAAGATATCTAAATCTCGTTCTTCAACGATACAGGGGTCCATTCCGAGCTCTTTTGCTAAGCCCTTGTTCAATCTGATTAGTCTTGGATCTGATACGGGTTTTGGAGCTATCACCTGGAAAAAAGATCGAGGCAATCTCGAGTAACTATTGTCGAAATTTAAATTTCTAAGATGTTTTGTTTGGCCGCTGTTTTCACGCTCGATAGTGCCAATTCCGGTATGATTAGTTCTCGCAGGCAACACAGATCTCCTGGAATATAAAATAATATATAGAGTGCATTATAATATTATACGCAATATAAGTCTGATAGTTGTATTAAATAACTCCAATTTGGATAAAAAAAATAATAGAGTTTTGACACGGACAATTTTGATGTTTAAACGTGAATTTTTTCTGTTTAAGCTTTTTGGCTAGAGGCTAGTTTTCTTTTGGAAACCTTTATCTTAGAATTCGAGATTGGAAGCGAGGATTTCGGCTCAATCAAATATGTTTTGGGCAGGTGGGTTACAGAAAACAAAAAACTATTAGTTTGAAGTTACAGGGAGAAAAAAGAGTGAGCCGCGAAACAAAAAGCAACACATCAAAAACAGCACATGACACTTTAGCCAAGAAAAGCCGTGATGAAGGTGTAATTTCGGGCGGCCATCTCGTTGCGAAAGCTCTTAAAACAGAGGGTGTAGATACTATTTTCACACTCTGTGGCGGGCATATAATTGATATATACGATGGATGCATCGATGAGGGAATCCGGATCGTGGATGTGCGTCATGAGCAAACCGCAGCACATGCTGCTGATGGTTATGCTAGACAGACAGGTAAGCTCGGCTGTGTGGTAACAACTGCTGGGCCGGGGTGTACTAACGCTGTTACCGGCGTGGCCACAGCATTTAGATCAGAGAGCCCAATTTTACATATAGGCGGACAGAGTTCACTCACCCAACATAAACAAGGTTCGTTGCAGGACCTTCCTCACGTAGACATGATGGCTCCAATTACGAAGTTTTCATCAGGCGTTTTCTCGACGGAACGGGTTGCTGATATGGTGTCGATGGCAGCGCGTGAGTGCTTTAATGGCGCTTATGGTCCATCATACCTTGAAATTCCAAGAGATATTTTAGATGCTGAAATTCCTATCGAAAAAGCTGTAATTCCAAAGGCAGGAAGTTATCGATCTTCAACAAAATCGATTGGGGACCCAGCAGATATTGAACGACTTGCTGACATTTTAGTTGCTTCTGAACGCCCTGCAGTCTTATTCGGACAGCAAGTCTGGGCAAGTGGAAGTCACACCTCCGCAATAGAATTCATCCGTTCACTCGATATTCCCGCTTACATGAATGGCGCGAGCCGCGGAATGCTTCCAGAAACTGATACACACCATTTTGACAGAACGCGTTCAGATGCGTTCAAAGAAGCGGATGTCATTTTGATTGTCGGAACACCGTTTGATTTTAGAATGGGGTATGGCAGGCGTATTTCCAACGCGGCTACTTTAGTACAAATAGATCAGAGCTACGCTACTGTTGGAAAAAATCGCGATATTAGCTTGGGGCTTGCCGGTGATCCCGGGGCTATCCTTAAGGCTGTTGAGCAGGCGGCATCGGGCCGAGTAGATAAGGGTGCTCAGAAGCAGAGGCAAGCATGGATGGCTCGATTACGAGAAATTGAAAAGGCAAAATTAGAAAAATTATTGCCGATGTTTCAGAGTGAACAAAGCCCCATCCACCCATACAGATTAGCTTATGAAGTAAATGAGTTTTTGAATGAAGACACAATCTATATTGGTGATGGTGGGGATATTGTAACAATATCAGCACAAGCTGTTCGCCCAAGGGGGCCAGGGCAATGGATGGACCCGGGCGCTCTTGGATCCCTTGGCGTCGGCACGGGGTTTTCCATGGCTGCAAAATTAGCAAATCCACAAAAAGAGGTGGTTTGCCTCTATGGAGATGGGTCCTTTGGTATGACCGCATTTGATATGGAGACGGCACAGAGATTTGGTGCTCCATATCTAGCAATAGTTGGAAATAACTCAGCGATGAATCAAATACGTTACGGTCAAATAGCAAAATATGGTGAACAGCGCGGTGGGATTGGAAATAAACTTGGAGATGTAGACTTTTCTCTTTTTGGCAAGATGATAGGAGGATATGGAGAAGAGGTAAGAGAAGCTTCTGAAATCCGGCCAGCTCTTGAAAGAGCTCGCAATGCTATCGCCAAAACGGGTAAATGTGCTGTAGTAAATGTTTGGGTAGATCCTAACGAATACGCTCCGGGGACTAAAGCACAGACGATGTACAAGTAGCTTTAGGAGTATCACAGCATGGAAGCTCTCAAGGGAATAAAGGTTTTGGACTTCACGCATGTTCAGTCTGGACCAACCTGTACACAATTACTTGCTTGGTTTGGGGCTGATGTCATAAAAGTTGAGAGGCCAGGGTCGGGCGACCCCACGAGGGGCCAATTGGTAGACGTCCCAGGAGCGGATAGCTTATATTTTACAATGCTCAATCACAATAAACGCTCTCTAACCTTGAACACAAAAAATGAAACGGGAAAACGTATTTTAGAGAGATTAATAAAAAAATGCGATGTTTTGGTGGAAAATTTTGCGCCTGGAGCTATGGAGCGTATGGGCTTTGGATGGGACCAAATCCAAAAACTGAACCCACGTATGATAATGGCGTCGGTAAAAGGTTTTGGGCCTGGACCATATGAAGACTGTAAAGTTTATGAGAATGTGGCCCAATGTGCGGGCGGTGCTGCGTCAACTACTGGTTTTTTAGATGGGCCACCAACTGTCACCGGCGCACAGATTGGCGATAGTGGGACAGGATTACATCTAGCATTAGGAATCGTTACGGCTTTATACCAAAGGCATGAAACGGGTATAGGGCAGAGGGTTCTGGCGTCCATGCAGGATGGCGTAATTAACTTATGCCGTGTGAAGCTTAGAGATCAACAACGCTTGGCAGCTGGACCACTAACAGAATATTCACAGTATGGAGAGGGAATAGATTTCGGGGATACCACACCTAGGGCAGGAAATGATTCCGGCGGAGGGCAACCAGGAAGGATACTTAAGTGTAAGGGTTGGGAAACTGACCCAAATGCCTACACTTATTTTATAACTCAAGCAGCGGCGTGGCCTAAAATCTGTAAAGCAATCAACAAACCCGCGTGGGTGGAAGATCCAGACTACGCCACACCAAACGCACGTTTAACTAGGTTGAACGAAGTTTTCGATGCGATAGAGAGCTGGACGATGACTAAAACAAAATTCGAAGTTATGCAAATTTGCAACCCGTTGGACATTCCAGTCGGTCCAATTTTATCGATGAAAGAGATTTCAGAAGAAGAAAGTCTCAGGGAAACAGGAACGATAGTTGAAATTGATCATCCTGAACGAGGTAAGTATTTGAGTGTCGGGTGCCCAGTTAAGTTGTCAGGATCACCTGCTCAAGTGAAAAGATCTCCACTTTTAGGTGAGCATACAAAAGAAATATTGAGGAGTGAGCTTGGATATACTGACAACGAGCTGGACGAGATTTTGGAGAGCGGTGCGGTAGGTTAAACAACAAGATTTGTGGCTAAGTCCTCCTTTTTCGAAATAGGGACTGATATTTAGTTGAAAAGGCATTTTCGGGGAGATGGAATTATGGTGAAGTCAGACATAGAAATCGCACGTGAGGCAAAAATGAGGCCCATTTTAGAGGTGGGCGCCGATCTTGGGATTCCAGAGTCTTCGCTAGACCCCTATGGCCACTTCAAGGCTAAAATCTCGATGGATTATATAAACGATCTAAAGAACCAAGATGACGGAAAACTAATATTAGTGACAGGTATTAATCCGACACCGGCAGGCGAGGGAAAAACTACAACCTCTGTTGGATTAGGTGATGCTTTAAACAGAATTGGGAAGAAGGCTATTATGTGCCTTCGAGAGCCGAGTTTGGGACCATGCTTTGGCGTTAAAGGTGGAGCTGCGGGTGGCGGTTACGCTCAAGTCGTTCCGATGGAAGATATTAATCTGCATTTCACCGGTGATTTCCATGCAATTGGCGCTGCTAATAATTTATTAGCAGCGATGATTGATAATCATATCTATTGGGGTAACTCGTTACAATTAGATGAACGTCGAATTGCGTGGCGAAGGGCTGTAGATATGAATGATCGTGCGCTTCGCTCCATTGTTGGCTCATTGGGAGGTGTGGCCAATGGTTTCCCTAGGTCGGATGGTTTCGATATTGTTGTAGCATCTGAAATCATGGCGATTTTTTGCCTTGCAACAAGCCTAGGGGATATGCAGAGGCGTTTGGGAAATATTATTGTTGGATATACTAGAGAGAGAAAGCCGGTCTACGCGAGAGATCTAGAAGCGGATGGCGCAATGACGGTCTTATTGAAAGATGCATTGGCTCCAAATTTAGTGCAAACTCTGGAAAACAACCCGGCTTTTATTCATGGAGGTCCATTTGCCAATATAGCTCATGGTTGTAATTCTGTCATGGCAACACAGGTGGGTTTGAAGTTAGCTGACTATGTCGTAACTGAGGCAGGATTTGGAGCTGATTTGGGTGCAGAAAAGTTCTTTGATATTAAATGCCGCAAAGCTGGATTACAGCCAGCTGCAGCGGTTGTTGTCGGTACAATACGAGCACTAAAATTGCACGGTGGAGTGGCGAGGGATGAATTAGGGAAAGAAAATGTGGAAGCTGTTCGCAAAGGTGTTTCTAATATAGAGAGACATGTAGTCAATACTCAACAGTTTGGGCTTCCTGTAATTGTAGCACTGAACCGATTTATCACTGACACGGATGCAGAAGTTGAAGCAGTTAAAGATATTTTGGCCGAACATGGTGTTGAAGCTATACCCTGTTCTCACTGGTCGGATGGTGGTGCAGGCGCGGAAGATTTGGCTCATAAGGTCGTAGAATTAGCGGATAGTGGAACGGCAAAATTCAAACCAATTTATCCCGATTCTATTCCTTTGATGGAAAAAATAGAAACAATTGCAAGTAAAATATACCATGCCTCCGGTGTGTCTGCCTCGCAACAAGTAAAAAATCAATTAGCTGATTGGGAGAATATGGGGCTTGGTCATTTGCCAATTTGCATAGCTAAAACACAATACAGTTTCTCTACAGATCCAAATGCAAAAGGGGCTCCTAGTGGGCATGAACTCCCTATAAGAGAGGTAAGATTGTCAAATGGTGCAGAATTCATAGTGGCAATCGCGGGTGAGATAATGACAATGCCGGGTCTTCCGAGGGTGCCGGCAGCAACAAAAATAACTCTGAATGACGAGGGAAATATTGAGGGTTTGTTTTAGCTTCCAAAAGGGTATTAGTGCACTGTTTGGTTGGCGTCATTGAAATTTATCTTAGAGCCGCCCGAGAAGGTTGGGGAGTTCCAGCCTCGTGGTCGGCGAGCACTCGATTACAATAGTATGACGAATGGTCTGGTGGCAGCAATTTTTGCTGCAACTGGACCGCTTGCTATAATACTGGCCGTAGCAAATTCGGCTGGCCTCCAAAACACGATTGTGAATTCCTGGGTATTCGCAGCCTTTTTTATAGGTGGGGTTTTTACAGTCCTTTTGAGTCTTGCGTACCGTCAACCAATAGCAATTGCCTG
>Ga0160422_10000140_pt1 | contig 41190 bp, 34 predicted proteins | sample Fk160mmetaG_FD_108192 | JGI IMG/M metagenome (GOLD analysis project Ga0160422, IMG submission 108192) | Marine microbial communities from the Central Pacific Ocean - Fk160115 60m metaG | ecosystem: Environmental > Aquatic > Marine > Oceanic > Photic zone | place: The Central Pacific Ocean... | reverse complement strand
CGCTTTGGGCGCCGCGCATAGGTCGGCAATGTTGCTGTCAAGAGTGATCACGGCATTATGCCTGGCGGCGTTTGCCCTCGCCGGGATATTTTTGTTGCCGACATGGGGTTTCGCGCTGGTGTTTGGGCTTGCGGCAGGCGCCGGTGTTTACGAATGGTCCGGCTTTTTGCGTGCTCCAACCAGGGCGGTGCGCATCGCTTATTTGGCGATTTATGCAGCGCTCATTGGTTTCATTTTTGTCAACGAATGGCTTTATGGCCGGATTATTCAGACGGTTGGTGTGTTGTGGCTCGGCGTTATAGTCTTAGTGTTGGCATACCCCAGAGGCCGCGGTCTTTACACACGCTCTTGGTTGATTGGCCTTGTTGGCCAATTGGTTATGGTCGGGGCTTGGAGCAGCTTGATGGCTATCCGCGAGCTGCCATTCGGAGAATACTGGTTAGTGTGGCTGCTGGTACTCACCACCGCTACAGACGTCGGTGCATTTTTCACCGGCCGTGCGCTGGGTCGTCGCAAATTGGCGCCCTTACTGAGTCCAGGAAAAACCTGGGAGGGCGCGTTCGGAGGCCTGTTGCTGGCGTTGAGTATTTGTCTTGTCGCGTTGTTAGTGTTCAGCGAATGGTCGCTATTTAACGCGCTGATACTTACCATTGGACTCATTGTGATAGCGATATTTGGCGACTTATTCGAAAGCCTGCTAAAGCGAGCGACGGGGCTTAAAGATTCTGGCGGCTTGCTGCCGGGCCATGGGGGCGTGTTGGATCGTATAGACTCAATTATTGCGGCGTCGCCTCTGCTGGCATGGGGGCTTTTAGGGTGATGGATTGGTTACTGTATCCGCTCGCTTTCGCCGGATTGCTGGGCGTGCTCGTTGTGGTACATGAGTTCGGTCACTTCATTATCGCGCGCTTTTCCGGTGTTCATGTTCTGAGTTTTTCTGTCGGTTTCGGCAAGGCATTGTTCAGCGTGGTCGATAAGAACGGCACTACGTTCAAACTTTCGATGATCCCGTTAGGCGGTTACGTGCGCATGTACGATGACCGTGATGATGCGGCGAGCCTTGAAGGAATGGCGTCGGTGCCGGCGGATGCGGTGCCGCACTCGAGCTTGTCGCCAGGGTGGAAAATCGCTATCGCCGTTGCCGGCCCGCTGGCGAATTTTATTCTTGCGGCAGTGGTCTATGCGTTGCTCTTTATTGCGGGTACTACAGAATACGCGCCGACCACCCAAGCGCCCCCAGCCGACACTAAACTCGCTCGGGCGGGTCTCGATGCCCCAGCACGAGTGTTGCGGGTAGACGGCAGCGACGTCGCGGGTTGGCAAAGTGTGCTTATGTCGCTCAGTGACCGCTTGGGCGAGAGCGGTACGATTGAGCTGGAGGTGCAAAACTTAAGCTCTGGTCGCGGTCAGACGTTGCAGGTGCCCATCACCACATGGTTACAAGGAGAGGCTCAGCCCGATGTTTTGGGTTCCCTAGGTCTGCAGCCGGCTTTGTTGAGTGTTGTGGGTGATGTTGTCGAAGGTTCACCCGCTGATCGTGCCGGTTTGCGCGCTAAAGACTGGGTGGTCGGCGTCAACGATCGCGAAATCAGTAGTTGGCGTCAGTGGGTTGATGAAATTGTGGCCCATCCGCAGGTTCCGCTTGTTATCACCGTTGTGCGCGCCGGGCAGCAATTGCAGCTGTCGGTGACACCTGCGGCGCGAACCACCTCAGCGGGCGCTACCATCGGTTTTGTCGGTGTTAGTCCGGACGTTATTGAGGTGCGCTTTGATCCCTTACCGGCGTTGTGGAAGGGAGTAGTTGAGACTGTCGACAAAACTGCGATGACGCTCAGCATGGTGAAGAAAATGATTGTTGGGCTGTTGTCGGTGCAAAATCTTGTGGGCCCCGTAGGGATTGCGCAGATTGCCGGGGATACCGTTAAAACCAGCTGGCAGATGTTTTTTGGTGTTATGGCGCTTATGAGTATCTCGCTAGGTGTGTTGAATTTACTCCCTGTGCCACTATTAGACGGCGGTCAAGTGGTGCTTATCGTGATTGAAGCCATTAAAGGATCGCCGGTTTCCGAGCGTTTGCAGCAGGGAGCTGCGCAGTTAGGTCTGTTGTTGGTCGGGCTTATGTTCGTGCTGGTCACGTTTAATGACCTCATGCGGCTTTTTGGTTAATCGTTCGTTCTGCGAATTCAAACAGGAAATAATTTTGCGCACTTTCTTTGTGGTTCGGTTTAGACAGTTTTTGGCGGCGCTGTGGATGTTGACGTCGATGTTTGGCTCCTGTGCCGCGTTTGCTGCCAGTTCTGCCGACGAAAGTGTCCGCGTCGACAATGGGTTCGTTGTAGAGGATGTGCGCTTGCAGGGTCTCCAGCGGGTGTCTGCGGGCACGGTGTTTAATCTAATTCCAGTCAGTGTAGGTGATGCCATAGACAGCTTCGGAATCCGTGCGACCATGCGGGCATTATTCCGCTCAGGCTATTTCAAAGATATAAGTATTGCCCGCGACGGTGGAGTTTTGATCGTTACATTGCTCGAGCGCCCAGCGATTGAGTCCATTGAATTGGAGGGCAACAAAGCGATCGAATCCGAGGCGCTGCTGGGTGGGCTGGCAGAGCAGGGGTTGAAAGAGGGTGAGATTTTTAAACAGGTTACGTTAGAACGGATGGGTCTAGAGCTGGAGCGCCAGTACGTCGCTCAGGGGCGTTATGGCGCGAGTATTGAAACCGATATTGAGGATCTGCCGCGCAATCGGGTCAACGTTAAAATTATTATTGAAGAAGGTAAGAGTTCTGGAATTCGCCACATTAACGTGGTCGGAGCGGAATTGTTCACGCAAGAAGAGTTGTTGGGAGCGCTAGAATTGAAGCACCCAAGCTTGCTCTCGTTTTACAAGAACGACGATAAATACTCCCGCGAAAAGCTATCGGGAGACCTTGAGTCGCTGGAGGCATTTTACAAGGACCGCGGCTATGCGGACTTCGATATTGAATCCACCGAGGTAAGTATTACCCCCGATCGCCAGCAGGTGTACATCAGTATTGCGGTAGACGAAGGGGATATTTATGAGGTCAGCAAAGTCAATTTGGTGGGCGAACTTGGTGATGTTAAAGCCGAGGATTTGCGTCGTTTAATCATCGTGCAAGAAGGTCAGACCTTTTCCCAAGCGCTCATCACCGCCACTGAGGAACGACTGACCAATGCGTTAGGCAATGGGGGCTTTACCTTTGCGACCGCCAGTGGAGTACCAAAACTGAATGACGATCAAACGGTAGATGTGGAGTTTTTTGTGGACTCTGGCAAGCGGGCCTATGTGCGCCGCATATCGTTCACCGGCAACGCCATGACTCAAGACGAGGTAATGCGTCGTGAATCTAGGCAAATGGAAGGCGGCTGGGCCTCCACCGCACAAATCGACTTGACTAAAGTACGTTTAGAGCGATTGGGCTACTTTAAGGGAGTTGAGGTCGAAACGCCGCAGGTTGCGGGTAAAGACGACCAAATAGATGTGAACTACAGCGTCGAAGAACAACCGTCGGGCTCTATTTCCGGAACGCTTGCGTATTCTCAGGGGTATGGATTGATCGTTGGCGGTAACTACCAACAGGCGAACCTTCAGGGTTCAGGTAATAGCCTCAATGTAGGCTTGAGTATGTCTCAGTTTCAAAAGTCCATTAACTTTAACTATTTTGACCCGTACTTCACGATGGACGGCATCAGCCGTGGTTACAATGTATTCCTCCGACGTCTAGATTTTGACGCTCGCAATATAGCGCGCTACAGCACCGATGCAGCGGGCCTAGGAGTTAACTTCGGGTTGCCGATAAGCGAGACGCAGCGGATCAATTTCGGCGTCCTGGCCGAATATACAGAGATTACCGAGGGCTACTACTCCGCTCAGGAAATTTCCGAATTTATAGAGATTAACGGCTCCACCTCTATGAATTTGAAAGCCAATGTGGCCTGGAGCCGCTCCACGTTAAACCGCGGCATATTTGCCGATCGCGGGACCTCTCAATCCTTCTCCGCGGAAGCCTCGGTGCCAGGCAGTGACCTGCAGTTTTATAAATTCATCTACAACGGTGAACGATATTTCCCCATAACCAACAATTGGACATTGCGCCTGCGTACCGAGATTGGGTACGGCGGCGGTTATGGCGATACGCCGGGATTGCCATTTTATGAGCACTTTTACGGTGGCGGGTTTGGGTCGATTCGCGGCTTTGAAAATTCGACTCTGGGTCCGCGAAGCACCCCGCCGCTGGATGCTGAAGGCAACCCAGTATATTTTCGCGACCGAGATGGCGATCCCTTTGGCGGTAACCTGCTTGTTGAAGCAACGGCGGAACTGATTTTTCCGATGCCTTTCGTCGACGACAATCGGCAGTTCCGGCCGGCGCTTTTTGTCGATGCGGGTAATGTCTTTAATACCAACTGCCCAGCGGTCAGCATCAACTGTTTTGGTTTTGACGCTGACAATTTCCGTTATTCGGTGGGTTTCGGTGTCAGCTGGTTGAGCGGAATGGGGCCTTTGACCTTTAGCTTTGCAAAACCCTTTCAAACCCAACCGTTTGATGAAAAAGAGTTGTTTCAATTCGAACTTGGCCGCACTTTCTAGTAGAGCTGGTATAGAATGCGGCGCCTGTTAGCCGACAATTTGTAATTAGGAGAGAACGATGATCAAGAACGTAATGGCAATGTTGGTGTTGCTGAGCGTGACACTTGCTCCTGCTGCCTTCGCAGAAATGAAAATCGTAGTTTTGGATCCCGTTCGCGCAATTCTTGAAAGTGATGAGGGTAAAGTCCTTGTCGAAGCCGCGAATAAGGAGATGGAGCCTGAGCAAAACGAACTGCGCACCATGGCGGAGACGCTCCAGTCGCAGCAAACCAAGTTGCAAAAAGATGGTGAGATTTTGAGTGACGCCGAGAAGCGTAAGATCATAAAGGAGATCGAGAGCATGCAGGCGGATCTGCAGTTCGGGATGCAAAAACAGCAGAAGACCGCACAAGATAAGCGCCAGGAAATTCTACAAACGCTGGCACCAAAGTACGACACGGTCCTCAAAGATCTCATCCAGATCGATCAGATCGACATGATTTTGGCCCCTAATTCCCTGCAGTACTCCAACGACAAACACGATATCACCCGTCGGGTAGTTGAAAAGCTCAACGAAGCTCGAGACTAATCGGGACGCGCCCCACCCGCGACTGAGCCGCAGTTGATGGCAAGAACTCTGAAATTAGGAGAGATTGCAGAGCAGCTCGACGCGCAGATCGCGGTGGCGGACGCAACAGCCCTCGAACACACCGATGCCAAGGTGTTGGCATCGGTGCCGATAACCGGACTGGCTACCTTAGGCAACGCTCGAGCCGGTCAGCTTAGTCACCTCTCTAGTGCCGCCTACCGATCTTTATTGCCGCAAACCGGGGCCAGCGCCGTCATATTGCGTGAGCAAGATCTGCAGCAATGCCCGGGTGTTGCGCTGGTTGTCGAACAACCCTATCTGGCGTTTGCCAAAGCATCGGCGCTGTTTGCGGTGCCGCTAGAGATAGAGCCAGGCATACACCCGACGGCTGTTGTACACCCTTCTGCGTCGGTAGCTGCAACTGCGCGCATTGGCGCGCATGTGGTCATCGGTGCTGATTCAGAGATCGGTGCAGGGGCAATTGTGCATGCCAATGTCAGCATCAGTGATCGCGTGAGGATAGCTGCAGACGTCGTGATTATGAGTAATGTCAGCGTTTATGCGAATGTCAGTATTGGTCCTCGCTCGGTCGTTCACAGCGGTTCTGTGCTTGGGTCTTCAGGGTTTGGTTACACCCCGGATCAGAATGGCCGCTTACATCCGATAGAACAGCTGGGTGGTCTGGTCATCGGCGCTGACGTGCGAATAGGGGCGGGCACTACGATCGATCGAGGCGCAATCGAAGATACGGTGATTGAAGATGGCGTGAAAATGGATGACCAGGTGCATATTGGACACAACTGTCGAATCGGTGCCCACAGCATTATATGCGGCTGTGCTGGTATGGCGGGCAGCACCGTGATCGGTAAACATTGTGTTATCGCGGGAGGTGTTGGTATCGGCGGCAAACATCCGATCACGCTGTGTGACGGGGTGACGATCAGCGTAATGGCGACAATTTCTCAATCCATTGATAAACCCGGCGTATACTCGAGCGGAGTGGTGGCCAGCGAGCATAGTCATTGGTTACGCAATGCATTGCGGTTCAATAAGTTGAGTGATTTGTTCAAACGGGTAAGAGCGTTAGAAGAGCGGGAGCGCGACAATGAGTGACGTCAAAACAATCACCGATCTGTTCGAGTATTTGCCTCACCGTTACCCATTTTTGTTGCTCGATAGGGTCACCGAAGTAGTGGCGGGCGACTTTGTTCGCGGCTATAAAAACATCACGTTTAACGAGCCGATGTTCACTGGACATTTCCCCGATCAGCCGATTATGCCAGGCGTTTTGATCCTTGAGGCGATGGCGCAGATCTCCGGTGTACTAGCGTTTGAGACAATGGGAACGCGCCCCGCCGACGGCCGCAATTATTTGTTCGGTGGTGTTGATAAAGTTCGGTTTCGTCGACCAGTGGTGCCTGGCGATCAGCTACAGCTACACAGCCGCTGGATCGCCCGGCGAGCGATGATGGTGAAATTTGAATGCGAAGCGCATGTCGATGGAGAGCTCGCCTGTAGTGCGAGTTTATCTGTGGTCGAACAAATCACCGCGGGGGCCGAGGGCTTATGATTCACGCCGGCGCAATCGTCGACCCAGGTGCAAAGCTAGGTACGGGGGTAAGTATCGGGCCGTGGTCGGTGATTGGTCCCGATGTGGAGTTGGGCAATGATGTGGAAATCGCCTCACACGTCATTGTTAAGGGACCTTGTCGTATTGGTGCGGGCGTGAAGATCTACCAATTTGCCAGCGTCGGTGAGGACACGCCCGCATTGGCTTATGCTGGAGAAGCGTCGACGCTTGATATTGGCGCGGGCACGATTATTCGCGAAGGCGTAACCATCCATCGCGGCATGGACCGAGGCGGCATTGGCCGTACGGCAGTGGGCTGTCACTGTCTACTTATGGCGTATGTGCATGTGGGACACGATTGCGTTGTCGGAGACCATGTCATTATGGCCAACAATGCGTCGCTGGCTGGCCATGTAGAAGTCGGCGATTACGCGAATTTCGGCGGCTACGTCGGCGTTCCGCAGTTCCGCAAGATAGGCGCGCACACGCACATCGCAGCTATGAGCATGGTGACCAAAGACGTGCCTGCTTATATGACGGTTTCCGGTAACCCGGCTTTTGCGGTTGGTATGAACACGGAAGGTATGAAACGTCGAGGCTACAGCAGCGAGACCATCGACTTGCTCAAGCAAGCTTATAGAACGGTATACCGAAAGGGTCTGCGTGTTGCTGAGGCTATTGACGAACTGGCGCAGCTGCGAGAGCAGTCTGCAGAAGTTGAGCGATTTGCAGCTTCGGTAGAGGCCTCCGCAAAAGGCATCATTCGAGGCCGGAACACTCACTGAGCGGTCTGTTCTCAGTCATGAGCATAAAAATAGGTCTGCTGGCTGGGGAACCTTCGGGCGATAATTTGGCAGCGGGGCTAATGAATGCCATGGGCGAGGCCCTCGGTAGTGGAGAGAAAATTGAGTTCGTAGGAGTCGGTGGCCCGGCGATGATGGCGCAAGGACTGCGGTCGCTGGCAGCGTTTGACAGCTTGGCGGTCAATGGCTTCAAAGAGCCATTGTTACGGTTGCCGCAGCTGTGGCGACTGTATCGGCGGCTTGCGCAAACATTCAAAGACGAAGATATAGATGCTTTTGTAGGCATCGACTTTAACGTCTTCAACTTTCTGTTGGAAAAGCGCTTGCGCAAGTCTGGAATCTTAACGGCGCACTACGTCAGTCCGTCGGTTTACGCGTGGCGTAAGGGTCGCACTACGAAGGTTGCTCAGTGCGCGGATTTGCTGTTCTGTTTGTATCCCTTTGAACCGAAATTCTATGCGGGTCTGCCGTTACGCGCGGTCTTTGTTGGGCATCCTTTGGCGCAAGCCATCGAATTTGATGCGGGCGGTCCCGCAGCGCGCAGTCAGTGCCGAGCACGGTTGCGAATCGATCCGCAAGAATTAGTCATCGCCGTGCTGCCGGGTAGCCGCGGTAGCGAGGTTGCATTGATGCTCGAGCCATTTCTGGCCGCGGTGCGTTTGTTGTGTGACATGCTCCCGCAGCGTCGCATCAGGGCATTGATTCCCTGCGTCAATGCGGCGCGTCGAAGTCAGATCGAGGCTTTACTGCCAAAGTTCGCCGACCTGTCGGTAAACCTAGTGGACAACGATACGCGGTCTGCACTGGTTGCTGCGAATGCAGCGATGATCAAATCAGGTACCAGCACTCTTGAGGCTATGCTGTTGGGCCGTCCGATGGTGGTGAGCTATAAGTTGGGTTCGTTTAGCTATCGCATTGCCAGTCGGCTCGTCGATACGCCCTATATAGCGCTACCGAATATTTTGGCCGGCGAGGAACTCGTGCCTGAGCTGATACAGGACGCAGCGACCCCTGAAGCGCTTGCTCGCGCGCTGTTGCCGCTGCTGGATGAGGATCATGAATCAGCTCGCCGTGCTGGCGTGTTTGCCGAAATGCATCGACAATTGCGCGACGGTGCCTCAGGGCACGGAGCGAACGCGACCGCCGCGCTGGAGATCTCTAGGCTGTTATCTGCACATAAACGCTAAATTACTCTACAAATGAATCGGGCGTGTGCGCTAAGCTTGGCGCTGGAACGGTATCGAAGAGCGGAGGGGCATTGCCTCAGCGACAGCAAATATTGGAGCCTTTCGATGTGACGCCCTACGGCGTGTCAGCGGGGGTCGACGAAGTCGGCATAGGGCCTTTGGCGGGCGCCGTTGTGGCCTGTGCGGTGATTCTCGATCCAGCCGCACCGATTGACGGTCTGCGAGATTCCAAGCGTTTGTCGGATAAAGCTAGAGAGCGGTTAGCAGTGATTATTCGCAATCGGTCACTAAGTTTGTCGCTGGGCAGCGCCAGTGTGGCCGAGGTCGACCGGCTTAACGTGCTCGTTGCCAGCCATTTGGCAATGCAGCGCGCCGTTGCTGGTCTGTCTATCACGCCAGATACTGTATTGGTGGATGGTAATAAGACACCCGACTTTGGTATGCCCGCCAAGGCTATTGTCAAGGGCGATCAGCGGGTGGCGGCGATAAGTGCTGCCTCGATTGTTGCTAAAGTGACTCGAGATCGACAGTTGGTCGAACTCGCGACCCGATTTCCAGGCTATGGCTTCGAACGTCACAAGGGCTATCCGACCAAACATCATTTGCAGGTCTTGGCGGCGCTTGGTCCCTGTGAGGCGCATCGACGCAGTTTTGCGCCGGTGCGGAGCGCCTCAAGTGGAGGCAACAAAATATGAGTTCGGCAGCAGCTGAATTCGTGCATCTGCATGTGCACAGCGAGTACTCGCTTGCCGATGGCCTACTGAAAGTTAAAGACATCGTGAATCGTGCAGCAGCCGCTGGGATGCCCGCAGTTGCGCTTACCGATCGCAATAATCTGTTTGCTCTGGTGAAGTTTTTTGAAGCCTGCATGTCCCAGGGGGTCAAGCCTATTTTGGGCGCTGAGGTGTCGGTTCAGGAGACCGCTGAAGGTGTTGTCGAACGGGTATTGCTGCTCGCCCGCAACCTCGAAGGTTATCGTAATTTATTGGCGCTTATTTCCGCCAGCTATACGACCACCGCGCAGCGCGGCGTGTTGCAGGAGGAGGAAATTTTTGCGGCGAAAGCGGGGCTGATTGTGCTGTCTGGTGGCGTGCGCGGACATTTGTGGAGCCTGCTAAGTAAGGGTGATCTAGAGCAAGCGCGACTGCGTGCGGAGCGTTGGCAAAGTCATTTTGGCGACGCCTATTATCTGGAACTGACGCGGTGCGGTAGAGCGGACGAAGAACAAAATCTGCGGCATGTACTGGCAATCGCCGCAAACACTGGTATCGGAGTTGTGGCCACCAATGATGTCTGTTTCGCCGCAGCGGAAGACTTCGAGGCGCATGAGACCAGAGTGTGTATCCACGAGGGCCGTACCCTCAACGACGGACGACGCGAAAGGCGCTACAGCGAATGGCAGTATCTGCGCTCTTCTCAGGAGATGGCCGATTTATTTGCAGACGTACCCTCTGCGTTAGGCAATGCATCAGAGATAGCAAAGCGCTGTAATGTCGAAGTTGCGTTAGGGACGTATTACCTGCCTGACTATCCGATTCCGGATCAGCAGACCCCGGAGCAGTATCTTTTACAGTTGTCCACGCACGGTTTGGCCGATCGTATAGCCGCTGGCGGGCCCGCCGACGAATGGACAGAGGCCGACTATCGCCAGCGCCTGCAGTTTGAACTCGATGTCATAAACCAAATGGGCTTCGCCGGTTACTTTCTGATTGTGATGGAATTTATCGCCTGGGCTAAGCAGAACGACATTCCTGTGGGCCCCGGTCGCGGTTCTGGCGGTGGTTCTTTGGTCGCCTACGCGCTGGGGATTACCGACCTCGATCCGCTGCAATATGACCTGCTGTTCGAGCGCTTCCTGAATCCCGAGCGGGTATCGATGCCCGACTTTGATGTAGATTTCTGTATGGAAGGGCGGGATCGGGTGATTCAACATGTTAGCGACATGTATGGGGTGCAGGCGGTCAGCCAGATCATCACCTTCGGCACCATGGCGGCGAAAGCCGTGGTGCGCGACGTTGCTCGTGTGCAGGGAAAGCCGTATAGCCTCGCCGACAAACTCTCTAAGCTGATTCCTTTTGAGGTAGGGATGACCCTTACAAAGGCAATGGAGGAGAGTCAGGAGATGGCAGATTTTGTCGCTGCCAATGATGAAGTCGGCGAAATAATGGATATGGCGTACAAGCTCGAAGGCATTGTGCGCAACGTTGGCCGCCACGCGGGTGGTGTGGTCATCGCGCCGTCGGCACTCACTGACTTTGTGCCGCTGTACACGGAAGATTCAGGCGGCGGTCTGGTCTCCCAGTATGACAAGGACGACGTTGAGCGAGCTGGTCTTGTGAAGTTCGACTTTTCGGGCCTAAAGACCCTAACGATCCTCGATTGGACGTTAGAATTGGTCAACCAGCAGCGGCAGTTTCAGGGTGAGTCGACACTCGCCGTAGAGGACATTCCGATCGACGATCCCGCCGCATTCAAACTGCTCCGCGCCGCCGAAACCACTGGAATTTTCCAGCTCGAATCTCGGGGCATGAAAGATCTAATTCGGCGCTTGCTGCCGGATGGCATCAATGACGTTATCGCTCTGGTGGCGTTGTTTCGGCCTGGGCCTCTGCAGTCTGGCGCGGTGGATGACTACATCGATCGCAAACACGGCAAAGCTGCCGTGGCGTATCCGCACCCAAGTTTGCAACCGGTCCTAGAGTCGACGTACGGCGTGGTGTTGTATCAGGAACAAGTGATGCAGATCGCGCAGGTGCTGGCAGGTTTTTCGCTTGGTCAAGCAGACCTGTTGCGGCGCGCGATGGGAAAAAAGAAAGCCGATGAAATGGCAAAAGTGCGCGAGCAGTTTTTACAGGGCACTGGCGCGCATGACATCGCCCCGCAACTGGCGAACGAAATCTTTGATCTGATGGAGAAATTTGCGGGTTACGCCTTTAACAAGTCGCACTCTGCGACTTACGCTTTGGTGAGTGTGCAAACAGCCTGGCTTAAGGCGCGGTATCCGGCACAATTTATGGCGGCTAACCTGTCTGCCGATATGCAGAACATCGACCGGGTAGTGGTGTTGGTCGAAGAGGTTCGGCGTATGCGGTTGCCGTTGCGGCCCCCTAGTGTCAACGACAGCGATCATCGCTTCACGGTCAAAGATGGTGCGGTGGTCTATGGTTTAGGTGCCGTGCGCGGGGTCGGTGAGGGTCCGGTGGCGGCGATCACGGCGGCGCGACAGACGCGCCCGTTCAGAGATTTGGATGATTTCTGCCATCGAGTGGACAGTAAGAAAGCGAATAAACGCGTGCTCGAGGCTTTGGTTGGGGCGGGCGCAATGGATGATTTTGCGTTGGCGAATGAAGATCTGAATCAGACTAGAGCGCGGCTGATGGAACAGGTGCCTAGATCGGTGCAGGGCGCTGAACAAACGGCACGCGATCAAGAAGCGGGTATTTCCGACTTGTTCGGTGGTATGCAGCAGGTAGGCCCCCAGAGCTGCGCACCCGCTGGTAGCGTTGCCACAATGGCCACCCTCGAACGATTGAACGAAGAAAAAGAAACTTTAGGGCTATTTCTTACTGGTCACCCCATACAAGAGTATGAGCATGAATTACGACAGTTTTGTCGGCGCCGACTCAGCGATTTAAAAGCGGCTAAAGACCCGCAATGGATCGCGGGAATGGTGGTAAATGTGCGGACCACAAAAAGTCGTCGGGGCGTACCGATGTGTTTTGTCCAGTTGGATGATCGCAGTGCGCGTATTGAGGTATCACTGATGGGCGAGACCTTTGATAACTACGCGGCTAAGGTCAACAAAGATCAGTTGTTGGTGATCGAAGGGGAGGTTCAGTTTAACGAATTCAGCGGTGGTCTTGCGGTGCGTGGTAGTCGGGTGCTTGATATCGATGAGGCACGGCAGCGTTTTAGCAAGGGGCTCGAGATTGACGTCAGCGACACGGCAATGGCAGCGGATTTGTCAAGCCGATTAAAGGCCCTGTTAGGCCCCTATCGCCAGAGCGAACGGGCCTGCCCAGTGCATGTGCTCTATCGGGGTCAGGACGCAGTGGGTCGAATCAGTTTGGGCGTCGATTGGAAGGTCGCGGTTAGCGACGAACTGCTGCATGCGCTGCGCTCTGCTTTCGGCGACAACTATGTACGAGTTCAGTACGCCGCCGGAGCGGACGGTTGACATGATCGCGGATGGTGCGGAAGCGCATGCGCTTGAGCAACATTTGCAACAGCAATTGCGGGCATTGCCCCAAGTCCCGTCGCGGGCGCAAAAACTCTGTGTTGCGCTAAGTGGCGGTGCCGACTCGACTGCCCTGCTGGTTGCTGCGAGCCACGTTGTCGGTGCCGGTAACGTGCGAGCACTGCATGCCGATCATGCTTTACAGTCTCAATCCGCGGATTGGGTCGCGCACTGCCAAAGGCTCTGCGACCACCTTGGTGTTGAGCTCCTAGTAGCCAAGCTGCAGTTGCCAAAGGGCAATGTTGAAGCCGCCGCGCGTGCAGCTAGATACGACTTTTTCGCCGCTCGATTGCGGACCGATGAAACGCTATTACTAGGCCACCATAGCCAAGATCAGCTTGAAACAGTCTTTATGCGGCTGGTTCAGGGTCGCAGCCTATTGCCGATGCGTGCCCATGGTCGCTTGGGCAAAGGAGCGTTCCTGCGGCCATTGCTGGCGCTGTCCCAACAGCAATTGCTCGATTATTTAAGCGATCGGGAGATTTCTTGGATAGAAGACCCGAGTAACTGCGACCAGACCCTGACGCGCAATTTTCTGCGTCATCAAATAATGCCTTTGCTATTACAGCGCTGGCCCTTGCTCGGTCAGGCGATCCAGCGAGTGACCGAATGGCAGCAGGGACAAAATGCTCTGTTACACGAACTACTAAAAGATCAGGGTAACGAGGTGAGAATTGCGGAGCTACCGCAGGCTGAAGCAAGCCGGCGTGCATGGTTGCGCGTTTTTCTGGAGTTGCGCGGCCACTTCGAAGTCACCGACAGAGCTTTGGAAGAATTCAACCGTCAGAGTCAGCAGGGCGATACCGCTCAATTGAAGTTAGCGCCGGCGGGAGCGTTGATGGGCTGGCGCGACACCATCTATTACGAACCCGATATTTCCGTTTATGCGCAGGCGCTGCAATCGACGCCTGCGCGTTTGCGGCATGGCGAGGTTAGCGAGTTTGCGGGCCGGCGTTGGACGCTAGCGGCTGCTGACCCGAGTAGTGCCGACGGTTTTTACAGCCCCGGCACGTTATGCCTCAGCACACGGCGCAAGGGTCTCAGCATGCTCTGGCGGGGCCGCCATGCTGACCCCAAGGATGTGCTTCGCGAATTGGGCGTGCCGCCCTGGCGTAGGGATTCGCTGCCGCTGGTGTTGTGGCAGGATGAAATTGTCGCCGTATCGACATTGGCTGTCAGTGAGCGTTTTCGCGACCATCCTGGCGTTGCCGCAAATAAAGGTTCGTTCTTCAGGCTGGTGATCGCCGACTAGCTGCAGCAAAGCGGTTTGCTTACTCGTGCCCGACGGGTGATTAAAGTGCTCCGCGAATCAGGGTAGTGATTGTGGTTAAGGGGCGCTTTTGCTATCTTGCAACTCCATCTCCCCAAGCACCTTTGTGATCGATTCCCGGTTACGGTGTGATGCTTGGAGTGCGGATGGAGTCCTATGACGCGTTATATTTTTGTGACCGGTGGTGTGGTGTCCTCGCTGGGAAAAGGGGTTTTGACCGCCTCGCTCGCCGCCCAACTCGAAGCCCGCGATCTGCGGGTCAACGTGCTCAAGATGGATCCCTACATCAATGTCGACCCAGGCACTATGAGTCCGGTGCAGCATGGGGAAGTGTTCGTCACCACCGACGGGGCTGAAACTGACCTGGATCTGGGGCATTACGAACGCTTTTCGCGCGCGCGGATGACGCGCAACAACAACATCACTACGGGCAGTATTTACGCCGAGGTTATTCGCCGTGAGCGTCGCGGCGATTATCTGGGCGGCACAGTACAGGTGATTCCGCACATCACCGACGAAATTAAGCGACGCATTAAGCTCGTGACCGAGGATGTCGATGTGCTCATCGTTGAAACCGGCGGCACGGTTGGCGATATCGAATCTCAGCCGTTCCTTGAAGCGATTCGCCAGTTGCGCATGGAAGTTGGTCGTAGTCGCGCGTTGCTAATTCATCTAACGCTGGTCCCTTATTTGCGCACCGCTGGCGAGATCAAAACTAAGCCCACCCAGCACTCGGTCAAAGAGCTCCGTTCCATTGGCCTGCAGCCAGATATTTTGGTCTGCCGCTCTGAGGCGACGATTCCCCAGTCCCAGCGCAACAAGATTGGCCTGTTTACCAATGTTGAAGAGCGTGCGGTTATTCCTTTGGTCGATATCGATACCATTTACCAAGGTCCTATAGAGCTGCACAGACAGGGTCTAGACGACTATGTGGTCGAGCAACTTCAATTAGAGTGTCCAGCCGCCGACCTCAGCAGCTGGGAGCGCGTTGTCGATGCACAACTGAATCCAGACAAGCATTTGCAGGTCACCTTCGTGGGTAAATACTTAGAACTCCTCGACGCCTATAAATCTTTGATCGAGGCCCTAACTCATGCGGGCATTCAAACTCGGACCAGAATCGACATCCATTATCTGGATGCTGAAACCTTGGAGCGCGAAGGTGTGGGCGTGCTCGAGGGCGCCGATGCGATTTTGGTGCCTGGTGGTTTTGGAGAGCGTGGTTTCGAGGGCAAGATTCTCGCCGCGGGCTATGCGAGGGCAAATAATATTCCGTATCTGGGTATTTGCTACGGCATGCACGCTGCGGTGATCGATGTGGCGCGTAACTGCGCGGATCTCAACGGGGCGCACAGTACAGAAATCGATTTGAATACGGCGCACCCGGTGATCGGATTAATAACCGAATGGACGGACGACAGCGGTCAGGTGGAGCAGCGTGATTCGGGCAGCGACTTGGGCGGCACCATGCGTCTGGGGGAACAGGTCTGCATTCTCAATCAGGGTAGTTTAGCTGAGCAAGTGTACGGTCAGGGGGTGGTTCGCGAAAGGCATCGCCATCGTTACGAGGTCAACAACCGTTACTTGGAGCAACTGGTGGCGAGCGGCCTAGTTGTTGCGGGTAAGTCGGAAGATGGAGAACTGGTGGAAATGATCGAACTGCAAGACCACCCTTGGTTTTTGGCGTGCCAGTTCCATCCTGAATTCACCTCGTCGCCACGAGACGGCCATCCGTTATTCTCCGGCTTCGTTGCTGCGGGTCTGGCGCACGCCGCTGCTGCCGCACAATAGCCAATTAATCGGGACGACGAATAGCCATGCAGTTATGTGACTTTGCGGTTGGAGACGACGCGCCGCTGTTCTTTATAGCCGGGCCGTGTGTGATCGAATCCGAAGCCCTGATTTTGGACACCGCGAGCGAGTTGAAAAAAATCGGCGATACACTTGGCATAGCGGTTATTTTTAAAAGCTCCTTTGATAAGGCCAATCGTTCTTCTATTGACAGTTATCGTGGCCCAGGGATCGAAGAGGGCCTGCGAATCTTGCAACGGGTGAAAGACGAACTGGAGATGCCGGTTTTGACCGATGTCCATGAAGACACGCCCTTGGACGAAGTTGCCAGCGTTGTAGACGTATTGCAGACCCCAGCATTCCTATGTCGGCAGACAAATTTTATTGTGGATGTTTGTGCGCAGGGGGTGCCGGTAAATATTAAGAAAGGCCAGTTTTTGGCGCCTTTGGATATGTTGCAGGTGGCCAATAAAGCTAAATCCACAGGCAACCAGCAGATTATGGTGTGCGAGCGCGGGGCCAGTTTTGGCTATAACAATCTCGTTTCGGATATGCGTTCGTTATCGTTGATGCGGCAAACGGGTTGTCCGGTGGTGTACGACGCCACGCATTCAGTGCAGATGCCAGGTGGGCTGGGCGACGTCTCTGGTGGACAGCGGGAAATGGTGCCTGTGCTCGCGCGTGCGGCCGTGGCGGCAGGCGTTGCGGGGGTGTTTATGGAGTGCCATCCGGATCCGGCTATGGCTCTGTCGGACGGGCCCAATTCCTGGCCACTGGATAAAGCCAAGGCACTTATGCAGCAACTTATGGACATAGATGCGGTAGTGAAAAGTCAGCCGCGGCTAGAAGACCAGGTCGCTGACTCGGCAGGCTAGTCCCAAAGCAGATCTCGCGGAGAGAAAAATGAGCAAAATAGTATCGGTGACCGCACGTGAAATCCTAGATTCGCGTGGCAACCCGACCGTAGGGGCGGATGTTGTAACCGCCAGTGGTCATATGGGTCGTGCGGCAGCGCCTTCCGGAGCCTCTACCGGCAGTCGCGAAGCGCTTGAGTTGCGCGATGCTGACGCTACCCGCTATCTGGGCAAGGGCGTTAGCAAGGCGGTGGCGTTTGTGGATGGAGAAATAAATGCGCGTCTTGAAGGTCGTGATTGCCGCGACCAACAGGGTTTAGACGAGGCGCTGGTGGCATTAGACGGCACAGACAATAAAGGCCGCTTGGGCGCCAATGCAACGTTGGCCGTATCGTTGGCTGCCTGCAAGGCCGCAGCATTGACCGTCGAGCAACCATTGTTTGAGCACATCAATACCTTGGCGGGCAAACCTACCATGCGTATGCCGTTACCTATGATGAACATTCTTAATGGCGGCGAGCATGCCGACAATAATGTTGATGTTCAGGAGTTCATGGTACAACCCGTTGGCTTCAGCAAATTTTCAGAGGCATTGCGCTGTGGTACGGAAATATTTCACCAGCTCAAAAAACATCTACACAGCTTAGGATTGTCGACTGCGGTAGGTGATGAAGGCGGTTTTGCGCCGAATCTTAAATCGAATGCCCAGGCGCTTGAGGTCATCAGTCAGGCTGTCACCAATGCGGGTTACGAGGTCGGTCGCGATGTGACCCTGGCACTGGACTGCGCTGCATCAGAATTTTATGAAGCGGGCGAATATCGTCTGAGTGGCGAGGGTAAAACCTTTGATGCGAACGGATTTGTAGACTACTTGGCCGCGCTGTGCGACGAGCATGCCATTGTGTCGATTGAAGATGGCATGGACGAGAGTGATTGGGCGGGCTGGAAAGCATTGACCGAAAAGCTTGGGTCCAGAACCCAACTCGTAGGGGACGATTTGTTTGTCACCAATACGCGTATTTTACAGCGTGGTATTGAGGAGGGCGTCGCGAACTCAATTCTCATTAAATTTAATCAAATAGGTACGCTGACTGAAACCCTAGAGGCTATTGCTATGGCCAATACAGCTGGGTTTACCAGCGTTATATCGCATCGTTCCGGAGAAACCGAAGACACCACGATTGCCGACTTGGCTGTGGGTACGGGTGCTGGACAGATTAAAACCGGCTCGCTCTGCAGATCTGATCGCGTAGCAAAATATAATCAGTTGTTGCGCATCGAGTCTTATCTTGGGGAACAGGTGGTGTACCCAGGGCGTGCGGCGATCTACGGTCAAAACAGCTAGCCGGCGCACCGAGGGCCTGCCGATGAAAACACTATCAGGTGTGTTATTGATCATACTTACGGGACTGCAGTATCAAATCTGGTTTGGCCAGTCGGGCGCGATGGCGCAGCAACGACTTGCAGGTCAAGTAGCGACGCAAAAAGTGCGGATGCAGCAGTTAGAACAGCGGAATCGGAAAATGATCGCCGAAATTGTGGCCTTGCAATCGGGTAAGGCCGCGTTCGAGTCGCGTGCGCGCAGCGAATTAGGACTGGTCAAGAAAGGTGAAGTTTTCTACCTGATCCCCGATGAAACAGAACCCTAGCGCCGACATGTCGAGTATGCGCTTGGGGCCTGTCAAGGCGACGATCAAGGCGCAGCCCGAGGATTGGCGCGTAGACGAACGCCTAGGTTGGGGGTTCACTGGCAGCGGCGAACATCGTTATCTCTATATCGAAAAGCGCAACATGAACACGACGGCTGTGGCGGCGGAACTGGTTCGGCGCTATTCGGTGCGGCCTCAGGATGTTGGTTATGCAGGCCTCAAAGATAAGCGCGCGATCACGCGTCAATGGTTTAGCGTGACGACGCCAGATGATTCCATCGACCACGAATTAGCTCGGCCTGTCAGCCACGGCGAGGAGCAGTATTACCGTTGTCTTGAGAGCGCGCGCCACCTGCGCAAGCTTCGGCGTGGCGAGCATCAACGCAATGACTTTACTGTTCGCTTGGGCTGTGAATTAGACCTTGCCGTGCCGCTCTTGGCGCAACTTGCGCAGCCGTTCGTAAACTATTTCGGTCCCCAGCGATTCGGCGGCGACAATTTGGCGGCGGCAAAAAGGTGGCTGGTAGATCGGCGGCCACGGCGCGTGAATAAAGTACGCAGAGGGTTATATCTGTCCGTCGCGCGGAGCTATTTATTCAACCTCATCGCTGCCGCACGAGAACGGCAGGGGTGCGCGAGCACCGCTGTGCCGGGCGATCTATCCGGACAGTTAGTGGCCTCGCTTTGGGGTCGCGGTCGCTCGCCTTTCACTGGTCAGGCGTTGGCGATAGAAAATGCAGCTGTGCAGCAAGAGCTCGCGCTATGTCATGGATTGGAGATGGCCGGCGTCAATCGAGGTCTGCGGCCACTGCTTGTGCAGCCCTCCAACTTTAGCTTTGCACAACATCCGGCCACAGCTATTCTTGAGGTCAGTTTTAGCCTACCACCTGGCGCATACGCAACCGTGATGTTGCAGCGGTGTTTTGAAGTCAAGGATCAAAGTCGGTGACGGAATTCGACCTCAAGGGTATCGGTATGACCTCTCAACGCACCCGCGACCGGTTGGTGGCACGGCTGCGCGAGCAGGGTATCGATAACGCCGAAGTCCTGGCCTGTATCGGTGGCGTACCCAGACACATCTTCGTCGATGAAGCGATGGCGCACCGCGCATATGAGGATACCGCTCTGCCCATCGGACATAGTCAGACTATTTCGCAGCCGTTTATCGTTGCTCTGATGACCCAACTGCTGTGGGAGACCAAACCGCACCAAGTACTTGAGGTGGGAACCGGTTCGGGCTACCAGACCGCAGTTTTAGCGCGACTTTGCTCGCGTCTTTACAGCGTCGAACGAATTTCTGCGCTCACCGAGCGAGCGAAAGAGCGGCTTGCTGCGATGTCGATTAAGAATGTGTTCCTTAAACATGGCGATGGCTACAGCGGCTGGCAGGCTCATGCGCCGTTCGATGGCATTTTAGTAACCGCCGCGCCGCCCACAGTACCCGAGCTGCTGCTGGATCAGCTGGCGGTTGGCGGGCGTCTGATTGCACCAGTGGGTGATGACGCGATTCAAGAGCTTATTGTCATCGATCGTACGCCGGATGGTTTCGTGGAGCGGGTCCACGATCGGGTAAAATTTGTGCCGTTGTTGTCTGGCACCACTGCACGCTGAGCGTTTATGCGAGAAACCTCTTCCACCGCAACATCGACCGTTCAAACCACGAAAAAAACGCCTTTCGGTGTGGCCTTTCGCGGTGTGTGTATGGGTTTGGCTGAGTTGGTACCGGGTATATCTGGCGGCACCATTGCATTCGTTACGGGGATCTATAGCGAGTTGGTAACCGCGTTGGCGAGCTTTGGTCCGCAGTCTATTGCACTGCTGCGCCGGCCGCGGGCGTTTTGGCAGCATCACAACCTCGGTTTTTTGCTCAGCCTTGCTATTGGGATGGGCGTTGGTGTTCTGGCTTTGGCGCCGGTGGTGCGGTTTTTGTTGGCGCACGCAGCGCCACTGTTGTGGGCATTCTTTTTTGGGTTAATTCTAGCCTCGGTGTTTTTCATCGGCCGAGCTCGTAGTCGCCCTGTGCTACTGCGGTTTGGCGCCCTGGGTGTGATTCTCGGAACAGCTTTTCTATTCCTACCCATCGGCCAAATGCAAGGTTCGTGGCTCGCGTTATTTCTTGGCGGTGCCATAGCGGTTTGCGCCTGGATTCTGCCGGCGGTGTCTGGCAGCTTTGTGCTTTTGCTGCTTGGTTTGTACGACGATGTCATCGTCGCGATCGCGGACCTAGATTTCGTCAAATTGTCGGCAGTTGGCTTGGGGTGTGCTGTGGGCCTCGCTTCGTTCGTGCGGATATTGTCATGGTTGATGCAACACCATGAAGACCGACTGCTGTCACTGTTAACCGGTTTTATGGCGGTGGCGTTGGCAAAATTGTGGCCTTGGCAGAACTCCGATGCTGGAACTCTTATGCAGAGCCTTCTATCGCCCGCGGAGTATGCTTCATTAACGGGACAACCGGCTTACCTAGTGGGCGTGGTGCCCGCCTTTGCTGCAGGTGTAATTGCACTATGGTTATTGCAACGCGTCACGCGTCAGGCGTAGCCTGGGTTGCGCTGCTGTTGTGTTTGGCGGCCTGTGTGCCGCTCGGCACGCCGGTGGTTAGCGAGGGTTCGCCCACGCAGGCCATCACCGGTGAGGTTTTTCTTGTGCGCAAGGGCGACACGCTCTATTCCATCGCCTGGCGTGCCGGCAAGGATTACAAGCAGCTGGCGCAAATTAATGGCATTGCTGCTCCGTTCGTAATCTATCCGGGTCAGCGCCTGCGCCTGGTTGCACCGCCAGAAACGAAAGCGGTGCCGGCTAATCCTGCTGCGGCGCCAAATCGGAGCGCCCAAATCAGCGACGCCGAAGTGAAGTCGCCAGCACGGGCACCGGAGTTGCCAAGGCCTAAGGCCGAGGTCCGAACGCCGCCCAAAGCCAAAGCGCAAGCAAAGGCGAGGGTTGGTGTTGCTAAACCGGTACCCAAGAAGCCAGCGACATCGAGCAAGCGCGCCGCCCTAGCATGGGTTCGACCGATCAAGCAAAATCCTAGCGTCAACTTTGGTAACGGCAGCAAAGGCTGGGACTATCAGGTCAATGGTAGAACCAGACTGCGCACCGCCTCTGGGGGTCAGGTTGTTTACGCAGGCAACGGTATTGCGGGCTACGAGCGCTTAGTAATTGTCAAACACTCGGGCAACTTGCTCAGCGCTTATAGTTTTAACGGCCGTATCTTGGTTAGCGAACAGCAAAAGGTGCGAACCGGGGAGTCTCTGGCTGAGCTGGTTCCGCGCAATGGCGGCAGACAAAAGGTTCATTTCGAACTTCGACGTGATGGCAGGCCGATTAATCCCAAGAGCTTGATTAAGCCTAGTTAATACTCGATCGCCGCAGCATAGGTGCTAAAACAAGGGCGAATAATTGCGCCTATCAGCGCTCGAGCAGCTCAAACTTGCCCGGTTTTCCATCCCATTCTTTAGCGTCCGCGGGCGGCGAGTCCTTCATTTCGGTAATGTTTGGCCAGATCTCTGCGAGTTCCGCATTCAGCTGGGCAAACTGCTGCTGATCGTCTGGTATTTCATCTTCAGAAAAGATCGCTTCTGCCGGGCATTCGCTTTCGCACAGAGCGCAGTCGATGCATTCGTCGGGGTGGATAACGAGCATGTTAGGGCCCTCGTAGAAGCAGTCCACAGGGCAGACTTCAACACAGTCGGTATATTTACACTTGATGCAATTCTCGCCGACTATAAAGGTCACACAGGGCTCCCTGAATTTAGGCGCGGTAGTTTAACCAAAGTGCAAGGGCTATCCAACGACGGCGCTCTAGGCATCGTGCGCGGGAAAACATTGTCTAAAGACTGCCGGTATGGGCGCATAGAGCAACGGCTTGGTTGCATAATGCGAATCGCATGGGGCGTTTTAATCAGCTAGATGTGCGGCCGCGTTGTGTAATTCATGGATCAGCGCCAGCGCCTGCATAGGAGTCATTTCATTGGGTTCGGCCCGCCGCAAACGCTCGACGAGTTTGGCTGATTCGGGTTCAGGATCGGTTGCAACGGATAGCTGTGGAGTCGCAAATAAGTCGTCTTGACGAGGCTGTAGATTAGCTCGCTCGAAACTGGACAGCCGCTGCCGCGCTATACTGAGCACAGCGTCGGGGAGGCCGGCGAGTTTGGCCACCTCGATACCGTAGCTTTGGCTCGCTGGACCCTCTTTAACCTGATACAGAAATACGATGTCGCCAGCGTGTTCTCTGGCGTGCAGATGCAGATTGCTGACGTTACTGCACAGGTCGGGCAGCATCGTGAGCTCAAAATAATGGGTTGCAAATAGGGTTAATGCGTTGGTTTGCTGAGCAAGATGCTGAGCGCAGGCCCATGCTAGAGCGAGACCATCATAAGTGCTGGTGCCGCGACCTATTTCGTCTAGCAGCACCAAACTATTCGCTGTGGCTTGGTGCAAAATTTGCGCGGTTTCCGTCATCTCCACCATGAACGTAGAGCGGCCGCTGGTGAGGTCATCTGCCGCGCCTATGCGCGTGAAGATTCGGTCGATAGGACCGAGAGTAACTGTCGCAGCCGGAGTATAGGAGCCACAATAAGCGAGTAGGCATATGAGCGCCGTCTGCCGCATAAACGTCGATTTGCCGCCCATATTGGGGCCGGTAATAATCGCCATACTGGAGGCACCATCTAGAGTCAGGTCATTCGCGATGAAGGCCTCGGTGGAGGCGGTGCGAACGACTGGATGCCAGCCTTGCCGGATATGAATACCGGTGTCGCTGGTGAATTCTGGGCAGCAGAAGTCCAAGGTCTTTGCGCGCTCGGCAAAACAGGCGACAACGTCGGTTTCTGCTAAGGCGTTGGCGGCGTTGCGCAGCTGGACTGAGTGGCTCGCCAGTTCGATCATCAAGTCGCCGAATAAGGTGCGCTCTAACTGCATCGATTTACTTTGACTGCTCAGAGCTTCTTCCTCAAAAGCTTTGAGTTCTGGCGTGATGTAACGCTCGGCATTTTTTAGTGTCTGCCGTCGTATGTATTCCTCTGGTATCTCGCCTTTGGCAGCTTTTGAGGTTTCGATGTAGTAGCCGTGCACACGGTTGTAGCCGACTTTAAGCGAACTGATGCCGGTTCTCTCGCGTTCTTGCAGTTCCATGGATGTGAGCCAGTCTGTCGAGTGGCTTGTAAGCTCGCGTAACCTATCGAGTTCGTCGTCGTAGCCGCTGGCTATGACACCACCTTCGCGCAGCGTCACCGGCGGATTTTCGACCACGGCTTGCTGCAGTAGCTCCGCAAGGCCCTCGAAGTTCACGAGTTGTGCCGCTAAATGCTGACTGTACGGATTATCGACGTCGCCGAGTGCAGCGTGCACGTTAGGCAGTTGCGAGAGGGTTTCGCGCAACCGTGCAAGGTCCCTTGGGAGCGCCGACCCCAAATCTATCCGGGTCAGAATTCGTTGCAAATCGCCGATCGATTGCAAGCTCTCACGAACCTTGGTGAAAGCGTTTGATTCGAGCGCCTGAGTTACCCAGTGCTGGCGCTGTGTCACCGTGCTTAAGTTACGGCTTGGCTCGTGCAGCCAGCGCTGCAGCAAGCGGCTGCCCATGGACGTAACACAACTGTCCATTAGGCTGAGTAGCGTATGGTCCGTTGCGCCATTGCTGCGTACGTCGATCTCAAGATTACGACGAGAATGTGCGTCCAGTCCGACAATTTGTTGTGACTCGCGAAACACGATGCTCTGCAGAAACGCCAGCTCCTGGCATTGGGTTGACTTGGCGTAGTGCAGTGCTGCAGCGCCGGCTCCCAGGCAGGGCGCGTCGGCTAACAGGCCGGTGCGGGTGAGCACGGTGTTGCCAAAATGATTTTGTAAATCTGCTAGGGCGGCGCGCTGGGCGAAGCGATTGTTGTCTATGGGTCGGGTGCTGAGTTCTGGCATCGCGGTTGCAGGTTCCAGATTGTGCGACTCGGGCACCAGCAATTCGTTCGGTCCGAGTTGCTGAATACAATCCGCAAGATGCGCAATCTGAGCGATCTCTGAAAGTTCAAGTTGACCGTTGGAAAGATCCAGCAGGGCAAGTCCGACGCCTGCCGTTGTCGGGTTGATGGCCAGAATAGCGCTGCGTTGGCGGCTAGCCAGTAGGCCGTCGTCGGTCAAAGTACCAGGGGTGATGACCCGTTGCACCTGCCGCGCCACCGGGCCCTTGGTGGTTGCGGGGTCGCCGATTTGTTCGCATACCGCGACCGAACGCCCGAGGCTAACGAGCTTCGCCAGATAGCTTTCTGCCGCGTGGTACGGGACGCCACACATTGGAATAGGCTCACCATCGCTGTGTCCGCGGGCCGTAAGTGTGATATCTAAAAGCGCCGCCGTAGTTTTTGCATCGTCGAAAAATAGCTCGTAAAAGTCGCCCATACGATAAAACAGTAAATCGACAGGGTATTTGGCTTTGATGCTCAGATATTGCTGCATCATTGGCGTATGGCTTGGCAACGACGGTGCTTTGCTGGTAACTGAGGATTCGACCATGGCTTTGAGGATTGGTAGCGAATAGCTAGTGAACACAGGCCAACCAGTTTCGTCAACTGGGATCTTGTCGTAATGCCACTTGTCGGCTTTTTGCGCCTTGCGTTGTAGGCAATAGCATCGTCGTGACCGAAACCTTGCAAAAACCGTTGCAAGCAACTACTGAATACATATACAGTATTGTCATCAGGTGTTCGGCGAACACAGCGGTTAGATTTTGAGGAAAAACCAACTGCATGCTCTGCTGAGTAGATGCGCAAAGCGAACGCCAAAACGATTTCACTGAAAGCGAGGCACGGATCATGGCACAGAAACAACAAGACTCTTCGAAAGGCCCAGACAGTAGTCCTGAAAAGGAGCGTGCGCTGTCCGCCGCTTTGGCGCAAATTGAGCGGCAATTTGGCAAGGGCTCGATGATGCGCCTCGGGGACCAAGAGCAGATTGCCATACCCTCCATTTCAACGGGGTCTCTTGGGTTAGATGTCGCTCTGGGCATTGGTGGCCTGCCGCGTGGGCGCGTGGTTGAAATTTATGGCCCAGAATCCTCTGGCAAGACCACATTGACCTTGCAGGTGATCGCCGAGGCCCAAAAAGTAGGTGGAACCTGTGCCTTTATCGACGCAGAGCACGCTTTGGATCCGCAATACGCCCAAGCGCTCGGTGTCGACACCGACAACTTGTTGGTGTCGCAACCCGATACGGGCGAGCAGGCATTGGAAATTTGCGACATGCTCGTGCGCTCCGCAGCGGTCGATGTAATTATTGTGGACTCGGTGGCGGCGCTTACACCGAAAGCAGAAATTGAGGGCGAGATGGGCGATACCCATGTTGGTTTGCAGGCGCGCTTGATGAGTCAGGCGTTGCGCAAAATGACAGGCAACATCAAGCAAGCGAACACGATGGTGGTTTTCATCAATCAGATCCGTATGAAGATCGGCGTAATGTTTGGATCGCCGGAAACCACCACCGGTGGTAATGCGTTGAAGTTTTATTCCTCGGTGCGCCTCGATATCCGTCGTATTGGGGCGGTCAAAAACGGTGATGAGGTGGTTGGCAACGAAACACGGGTCAAAGTTGTAAAGAACAAAGTGGCACCGCCGTTTCGGCAGGCTGAATTTCAAATTCTGTATGGTGAAGGTATTCACCGGACCGGAGAAATTTTGGAGTTGGGTGTGCAACAAGGTGTGGTCGAGAAGTCAGGCGCTTGGTATTCCTATAATGGCGATCGAATCGGCCAGGGCCGCAAGAACGCTGCGGATTTTCTCGACGACAATCCGGATATGAAGGAGCAGATCGAGAGCATCATTCGACAGCAACTGATGCCTCATCTGGACGACTCGAAAGATAGTGCTGAAGTTTTGATTCCAGAAGCCTCGCAGGAAGGGTTGAGCTAAAGACAGTCTCGAGCCAGTGGTCTGGACTTGTGAGTGGTTAACAGGGTGGTCGGACGGTGAGCAGCGAAGACGCCATAAAAGCTTATAACGCCGGGCTGGACCTGCTCGCACGTAGGGAGCACAGCGGCAAAGAACTGAGGCAGAAGTTAGGCAGGCGCTTTGCTGAGACGCTGGTAGATCAGGCGGCTGTAGCGTTGCAGCAGAATGGATTGTTGAGTGACGAACGATTTGCGGAAGCGCTTATCCACTCCCGAAAGGCTAAAGGCTATGGACCGCGCTACATCGCTCAGGAGCTTTCGCAAAAAGGTGTTTCGAAAGAACTGACACAGGAACTGCTGGACGAGAGAAACAGTGATTGGGTGCATCAAGCGCGTGAGGTTGCTGCCAAGAAACTTCGCACAACATCGCGACTGGCCGATGCCCTTAATGAATCGGAGCAGCAAGTGCACAGTGGTGAGGAGGTTCGCGAGCACGAACGTCAACGATTGGCCGCTCGGCAAAAGCTTTCGGCGTTTTTGTTCCGCCGCGGGTTTTCTTCTGAAATCGTGCAGGCGGCGATGCTGGATCAGTTGCCGTCGAGCTAAACGCTGTTTCTAGAGAATGCGAGTCGCGGCTGCACTTGCCCTGTTTTCCTGCAAACCGTCGCCGGTCGTTTCGTGCGGTAACTGACGCCGCTCCGTTGGCCTGCGCTCCCTTCATGTTCCATCCAATGTAGCCTGCTGTCCGCGGCTTGAGATCGGTTTTTGCACATTGGCCCGTTGTGGAAGCAGCGTGGTAGTAGTTTCTGCACTATACTTCGCGCTGTTTTACTGCCTAAGTTCCTAGATCTATGAATACCGCCGAGCTGCGCGCTGCTTACTTAAACTTTTTTGAATCCAATGGGCACAAGGTGGTTGCGTCTGGTTCGCTCGTTCCCCATAACGATCCCACTTTGCTGTTTACAAACGCGGGCATGAATCAGTTTAAAGATCCGCTGTTGGGAAAAGTTGACCCCGGATATTCTAGAGCTGCATCGGCGCAAAGATGCGTTCGCGCGGGCGGCAAACATAATGACCTAGAAAATGTGGGTTATACGGCCCGGCACCATACCTTTTTCGAGATGATGGGAAACTTCAGCTTCGGAGATTATTTTAAGGAAGAAACGATTGGATGGGCCTGGGAGTTCACAACTCAGGTTTTGGGTTTAGAAAAAGATAAAATCACAGTTACAGTGCACCCCACAGACGGAGATTCCAGAGCGCTGTGGCGAGATAAGATTGGCGTGCCGGCAGAACGCATCATCGATCTTGAAGAAAATTTTTGGACCATGGGTGACACCGGTCCCTGCGGTCCGTGTACGGAACTATTTTATGACCACGGCCCCGAGGTTGCGGGGGGTCCGCCGGGGTCGCCGGAAGAGGACGGCGACCGTTTCATCGAATTTTGGAATTTGGTATTCCCGCAGTTTGATCGCTCCGCCGAAGGGGACTTAGCGCCGTTGCCCCAAGCGGGCGTCGACACAGGCATGGGCTTGGAGCGCATGGCCGCGATTCTGCAAGGGGTGCACAGTAACTACGAAATCGATCTGTTTCGAAACATCATGTTGGCTGCGGGTGAACACGCCGGTATTCGCGACCCGAAGCAGGTTCTAAATACGCCGTCGCTTAGGGTTATCGCGGATCACATTCGCAGCAGCGCGTTTTTGATTGCTGACGGTATTAAACCGGGCAATGAAGACCGAGCCTACGTGCTGCGCAGAATTATTCGTCGCGCGTTGCGCCATGGCTACAAGCTGAATATTCGCGAACCGTTCTTTCACAAACTGGTTCCCGTGTTGGTGGAGGAGATGGGGCAGGCTTACCCGCTTTTGGTCGAGCAACAGGCGATCATTTCTGATGCTCTGGCGGATGAAGAGGCGCGTTTTAGTGAAACGCTTAATCAGGGCATGGATCTCTTGAAGGCAGAGTTCGGCCAGCTCCAAGGCGATACGTTACCCGGAGAGACCGCATTTAAGCTTTATGACACCTATGGATTTCCCGTGGATCTCACTGCGGATGTTGCTCGTGAAATGGGTCTGAAGGTAGATCAGGCGGGTTTTGACGAAGCGATGGAGGCCCAGCGCGAGAGAGGCCGAGCAGCCACTAGCTTTAGTACTACGTTGGGGCAAAAGGTTCACGTCAGTGAGCCGGTGGAATTTATTGGTTACGAGCAATTACAAAAAGAGGCTGAAGTCATTGCGGTTTTTAACGGCGAAGGCGACCGGGTGCCGAAGCTCAGTATTGGCGATTCAGGCATTGTCGTTATCGATAAAACGCCATTCTACGCAGAGTCTGGCGGTCAGGTTGGTGACGTCGGGCGAATCTTTGGCCCCGACTTTGAGTTTCAAGTAACGGACACGCAGATAAGTGCCGCTCAGCATTTGCACATAGGCTCGGTCGCCCGTGGGGAAATTGAACCCGGGCGGTCGGGTTTCGCGGAAGTCGCGTCTGCCGAGCGTGGCCAAACCTGCGCGAATCACTCGGCAACCCATTTGCTGCATGCTGCGTTACGTTCGGTATTGGGCGTGCATGTTCAGCAGAAGGGGTCCTTGGTCAATCCGGAGAAATTGCGTTTCGACTTTTCCCATGAAAGTGGCGTCAGTCGAGAGCAAATGGCACAAATTGAAGACCAAATCTGCGCACAGATTCGCGACAACACGGCGGTCGAGACCAAGTTGATGCCGTATAAAGAGGCGGTGGCAAGTGGCGCGATGGCCCTGTTTGGCGAAAAGTATGCGGACGAAGTTCGTGTCGTCAGCATGGGTGGTGATTACTCAGTCGAGCTCTGTGGCGGCACCCATGTCGCGCGCACCGGTGAAATTGGCGCTTTTAAAATTCAATTCGAAACCGGAATCGCAGCAGGCGTCCGGCGTATTGAAGCAGTTTCTGGGCAGGCGGCAGTTAGTCACTTGCGACTGCTTGAAGATCGGATGCTTATGGCGAGTGAACAGCTCAAGACCAACCCGGCAGAGCTCGTTGATCGGATAACGCACCTTGTTGGCGAAAATAAATCCCTCGCAAAAGAGATAGCTGCCCTTAGCCAAAAGGTCGCCGCAGCTCAGAGCAGTGATCTGAGTGGTTCCATCGACGATATTAACGGTGTTTCGGTGTTGGCGGCGACTGTGAATGGTGACAGCAAGGCCGTGATGCAAACTCTCGATACTCTGCGGTCCAAAACACCGGACAACAGTATATTCGTCCTGGCTAACACCCATGATGGCAAAGTTGGTTTAGTGGTTGCGGTGAGTAAGGATCTGAATGCGCGTATTGCAGCGCCCGACTTGCTAAACGAAATCGGGCCGTTGGTCGGGGCAAAAGGCGGTGGTCGCGCTGATCTTGCAAGGGCCGGTGGTGGCAATAATCCAGACGGGGTTGAACCGTTGTTGGCGGCGGCAAAACAATGGATTCGAGAGCGATTGAGTTGATATGGCGCTGATTGTTCAAAAGTACGGCGGTACCAGTGTCGGCGACGTAGAGCGTATACAAGGGGTGGCGCAGCGTGTCGCGGGGTATAAACGAGCGGGCCATGACGTTGTGGTTGTTGTGTCTGCTATGTCGGGCGAAACCAACCGTCTGATGTCGTTGGGGCAAGCCGCTGGGGGCGAAAAACCCGACGCTCGCGAGCTTGATGTGCTGCTTGCGTCCGGAGAGCAGGTCACAATAGCCCTGCTAAGTATGGCGTTGGCGCAAATTGGTATCGCCGCGCGTTCTTTTCTCGCCGATCAAATTGCTGTTCGTACCGACTTTGCGCACGGTAAGGCGCGGATTGAGCACATAGACACAAACAAACTGGCGCGAGATCTCGAGCAGGGATACGTGGCTGTAGTCGCTGGTTTTCAGGGTGTTAACGCCGATGGAGATATAACAACCTTAGGCCGCGGCGGTTCGGACACCTCGGCGGTGGCGCTGGCTGCAGCGTTGCACGCCGATGAATGTGAAATTTGTACCGATGTGGACGGGGTATATACGGCGGATCCGCGCATTATCAGTAATGCACGACGTCTTGGGCAGATAACCTTCGAGGAAATGCTTGAGCTGGCAAGCCTCGGTTCAAAAGTATTACATCCACGATCGGTAGAGTTCGCCGGTCGCTATACTGTGCCGCTTAGAGTCCTCTCGACCTTTCATGAGGGGCCGGGCACGCTGATCACTATGGAGACCGAAAACATGGAACAAGCGATCGTATCCGGCATCGCGCATGCTTTAGACGAAGCTAAAATTACAGTTGCCGGTGTGCCGGACGTGCCGGGTATTGCGTCAAAGATACTTGGACCGATCGGACGCAAAAACATAGAAGTCGATATGATTCTGCAGAATACGGGTGCAGACGGACTAACGGATTTTACCTTCACGGTTAAGCGCCAAGATTTTGCCGAAGCCCTGGCGGTGCTCGAAAGCGTAGCCACGGAGATCAACGCCAGAGAGATCAGCGGTGACGACGCTATAGCAAAAGTTTCGATCGTTGGCGTTGGTATGCGATCTCATGCCGGTGTTGCAACACGGATGTTTGACGCGCTGGCTGAAGAAAATATAAATATCCAGATGATTTCCACGTCTGAAATTAAAATTTCAGTTGTTGTCGCGGAGCGTTACATGGAGCTGGCAGTTCGAGCTTTGCATACCGAGTTTGAACTGCATGAGCAAACGGGCGGTACGCTTCGCGATTAATATTTAATAATCCTTACGAGGAGTGGCAATGAACTGGCAAAAAGACGAGTTGGTTGAACACTTTGTTGGGGCGTTGGATAACGCCGAAGTCGAACATGCGCCGTTTTCACATCTCTTCGCGACGCATCTGTTGCCTGCAGATGTCTATACGCATCTAGTCACTATGCTGCCGCACATTCATGGGTACAAATCTCTAAATCACCGTGACGCGATGCGTAGTGATGGCACCAGTACGCGCGAAGTGCTGCCATTCAATGAAACATTCTTAGAGCCGTTGCCAGACGACCAACAGGAGTTTTTGCAACTTTTGCGATCGGTACTTGATGATCGTCGTGTTGGCGAAAAATATTTCGAATTGTTAGCACCGGATCTTGCGAAGAGAACCACCGCGAATATTCCGAAAGATGTCGAGGCGTATCCAAAATCTGGACTGTTTCGTGACGCGTCCGGTTATCGTATTCAGCCGCACAAAGACATAAACACCAAGATTGTGACTACTCAAATGTATCTGCCAACGGACGAACAGCAGCGCGATTTTGGTACAACACTGTACAAAAGATCGTTGAAGGGTAGATTGATTCGCGAGCTAAATAAAATCAGCAGTACGCAGCGTCGGGAGTTTGATCAAGTAAAGACGTTTCCATTTTTACCGAATTCGGGGTACGCGTTTATTGTTGGGCAGAAGAGTTGGCATGGACGCGAATCGGTTCCGGAGGGCTTGGGTGAGCGTTTCTCGCTGATGAACATCTATTACAAAAGCGCGGATGTGCCGTTTTATGACAAATAGTTAGTGGCGCAACCCGTGCGTGCCGCTAATACAGTTAAGCCAAGACAGTACATGGTTTCGTACAGTTCCCCACGGTTTGGCAACCTTAGCTCAGCTTTTAGGGCGACGCATACGGATACTTTGCTTGCAGTATCGTCGCTAAAGCTGAGAACGCTTTGATGCTGGAGGAGAGGATGGGAGAGCCCGCTATAAATTTTGCCGATTCAGAGGCGCTACTAGATGGTCGCTTGGGTGATGCACAAATAAACAGTTGGCGCGACAGGGGCTTTGCGCTGGTCCACAATCTTTTGCCCGTCGCGCTGCTGCAAACGTTGAAGCAAGATGCGTTAGGTTTTTATCCCGCTCCCGGCACCGATGCGGCGGCCCACTTTCATAATTTTGGCAGCGGTCAGAAATTTGTATTTCCGGCAGAATCGTCGGCATGCAACGCAATCACTCTTCATCCATCGCTGCTTCAGGCGGTCGCTGACTTATTAGGTGTGACGATTAAAGAATTGCGACTGACTCAATCTGATCTCTGGCCTAAGTATGGGCATGGGGACTCGGATGACGCTCTGGATAATACCGATCAGCGTATTCATTGCGATTACCCGAATCATTCATTGGTGCATCCACCCGAATGGGACAGTCCCGAAGCGGTGGAGATCATCATCTATCTGAATGACTACGACGAGTGCGAGGGGGCGACAGCGGTGGTTCCGAGGGAAGGCCCTGACGATCCAGCGTATCCCTGGCCGATCACCCAAACCCCAGGAGTGGCCGGTCTGGACTATGTCAATGATCGGAGTAAAGCCGAAGCCTACATGGCTGAACACAGACCTGAAGCGGCGCAGTTTCGCCAACAACATTTGTATGCGCGAGAATTGGTGGCCAGATATCGGTTTGGTTCGGTGCTGTTTTACCGCCACGACACATGGCATCGAGGCAGACCCGTAAAGTCGGGTGCGTTGCGCTTGGTGCAGAATCTGACCTTTAGCAAGATTGGCCATGATTGGTTAAACGTATTACACCCAGGTTGGTGTTGGTCTATGTACCGAGGCGACAAGTTAATGGAAAAATTAGTTGCCGAATCATCGGTTGAACAACGCGGCGTGCTGGGCTTTCCGTTGCCTGGACACGCCTACTGGACGCCGCACACGCTGGCTGCGGTAGAGGCACGATATCGGGCCTTTGGTATTGATATGTCGCCCTACAGGGTGGCCTTAAAGTAATTCTAATAAACAGCGAGGAGCGAGATGCGGTGAAGTCTAAGACGTTGGCTGCAGATTATGTTGTTGTTGGTGCGGGTTCTGCCGGTTGTGTTCTTGCCGGTCGTTTGTCCGAGGACGAAAACTGTTCGGTGATATTGATCGAGGCTGGTGGTACGGATCAGCGCTTGATCGTAAAAATGCCTTCGGCTTTTTATCTGCCTATGCAAAGAAAGTCGCTGAATTGGCGTTATCGCAGTGAGCCGGAACCGCACATGCACAACCGACAGCTGGATTGTCCGCGCGGGCGCGGTCTGGGCGGATCGTCGTCGATCAACGGCATGGTCTATGCGCGTGGCAATGCGGGGGATTTTGAACGCTGGGCTGGGCTCGGCGCCCAGGGATGGGGCTACGAGGACGTGCTGCCTTACTTCAAGAAGGCTCAAGGCTCACGCTCGGGGTCGCGCTCTGAGGTTGCCAGAGGTTTTGACGGACCGCTCACTACGACGGACGGCGTTATGACGAATCCGCTTTATGCCCATTTTATCGAGGCGGCTCAGCAAGCGGGCTATCCCTATCGAGCGGATCTTAACGATGGGGATCAAGAGGGCTTTGGGCCCTTACCCATGACCGTGGCTGATGGGGTTCGACAATCCAGTTCTCGGGCGTATTTATCGGCGTCGCGACCTAATTTGCGGATCCTGAAGAACAGCCTGGTGACCAACGTCGCGATCAGAGACGGCCGGGCTTGTGCGATCGAGGTTAAGTCCGGCCGAAAAAAGCTGCGTGTCGAAGCAACGCAGGAAGTGATTCTGTCGGCGGGTGCGATTAACTCGCCACAGCTGCTGATGCTGTCAGGTATTGGCGACGCAGAGCAATTGCGGCGCTACGGCATAGATCCCGTAGTAGATTCACCGAACGTGGGAAAAAATCTGATGGACCACTTGGAGGTCTACGTGCAACAGGCGTGTACCGAACCGTTGTCCTTGTATAAAGACCTGAGCCTTTGGGGTCGGGCGAAAATAGGAGCACGGTGGTTGTATAACCAGAGCGGACTTGGTGCTACCAATCATTTTGAAGCAGGTGGGTTTATTCGCAGCAGCGAGGACCAACCTTATCCAGACATCCAGTTCCATTTTTTACCTGCGGCAATGTCTTATGACGGCAGCAGTCAGGTGCAGCAACACGGTTTTCAGGCGCATGTTGGGCCGATGTTGCCGCTGAGCCGAGGCGCAGTGACGCTGTGCAGCGCGGATCCCCTGCAAGCCCCGCGTATCGCTTTTAACTACCTTAGCGAAGCCGAAGACTGGCGCGTTTTCCGCCAGGCGATTAGAGCGGCACGAAGTATTTTTGCGCAGCCGGCGCTGGCTGGGGTCTCCGGTATGGAGATCAGTCCCGGTGCCAGTGTACAAACCGACGCCGAGTTAGATGAATTTATCCGTAATCATGCAGAGAGCGCGTACCATCCCTGCGGAACCTGTCGTATGGGTAGCGATGCCGAAGCGGTCGTTGATCCGCTGGGTCGGGTAAATGGGGTCGATGGTTTGCGGGTGATTGACACGTCGATATTTCCGCATATCACAAACGGCAATCTTAATGCGCCGGTGATAATGGTGGCTGAGAAGTTGGCCGACGCAATCAAGGCATAATGCTTGCGGCGACTGTGCTGACCTTGTTTCGACAGAGATGTAGATCGGGCAACCGATAGTGGCCCTGTTGAGGAGTAAATTGTAGCGTGTGGTCCGCGCAGCGGAGGATTAGAGCGAAGTGAGTTTGACCCACCCAATCACGGTAACCCGGCTGACGCCGATCCTAGGTGCGGAAGTCACGGGGGTTGAGCTTTCTCGGGCTAATGGGCCGCAGATAAAGGCCATTAAAGACGCGTTTTCCGAGTACAAGGTGCTGGTATTTCGTGACCAGAGTCTGGATGCTGAACAGCACAAGGCTTTCGCTCGGCACTTTGGCGCATTGCATATTCATCCGCGCTTTAGCCATCTGGGTGCGGAGGGCGATCCTGAATTGTTCATCATCAATACCCGCGCGGACTCTAAGTACAGTAACGGTGAAGCATGGCATTCGGACGTGTCTTGCGACCCGATTCCGCCCATGGCGTCGCTTCTCTATGTGGAGCAGCCGCCGCCGGATGGGGGTGGTGACACAATGTTTGCAGACATGTGTGAAGCTTATGCAGCGCTGTCGGTGCCGATAAGGCAATGGTTGCTCGGACTTCGAGCTGAACACGACGGCCGAAAGGATCTCGCCGCTTATAACGTTAGACTAACGCCGGATCAAAGCTACCCGCGCGCTGTTCATCCCGTTGTGATTCGGCATCCAGAAACCGGTAAGCCGATACTGTTTGTTAATGGCAGCTTTACCAGCAAGATTTTAGGTCTCAATAAGGCCGAGAGCGATGCGACCTTAAAAATGTTGTGCGCTCACATAGAAGGCAACCCGCGCTGGCAGTGTCGAGTACGTTGGTCACCGCAGACGCTGGTGATGTGGGACAACCGCTGCGCGCAACATCACGCAGTTTGGGATTATTATCCACACCCCCGCTATGCTCGGCGCGTCACCGTAAGCAGTTCGGAAGCACCGCAGGGTTACTGAGGCGGTCTCGGCATGGATGCGCTCAGTGTTTTAACCGTGCTCGCACTCACACGCCCGACAGGCGCGATAGTTTAATAGGTGAGCTGACGCAACGACCAGAGCACCTATTACGGTCAAGACCGTCTCGGCTGTTTCGCCAAACAGAAACACGTCACCCGCGGCAGCGGTCAAAAGCAGCGCGACGCCCATTAATCCAAGCGCGGGGATACGCCAACTTCGATGTTTGCGACATCCAAGGGTCAGCGCGAGCAAACTGGTTGGCGCAACCAAAGCGACCAGGGCGATGTGAAAGCTCTCGTCTGCAAACGCGAAGGTTGCGACCACCGGCGTGACACTGACTATTAGTGGGATCGCTAGACAGTGCAACAAACACAACGTCGAAAGGCCTATCGAAAATCGATCCAGAAATCCGATGATCATTATTAGGCTCCTAATTCTGGCACAGCACACTCGCTGCAAAGACATTCAAGTTCGAGTTGATCGTTTAGCAAACGAAAGCCTGTCGTTTCCGCCGCCGAGGCGATGCTATCAATAATGGAATTTGCGACGCCCACTTCCTTGACATCGCTGCATATTTTACAGATCAAGAACTGTGGCGTTGTGTGCGCGTGGTCGCAGGCGATATGCGCGCAGGCAACATATTTATTCGCAGTGGCAAGTCGATGCACGAGTCCAATTGACTGGAGGAATCGAAGAATTCGATAAACCGACATCGGTAGTAAGGTGGCTTCAGCACCGTGCCGGCTCGCTTCTGCTAAGTCGTAGGCCGACAGTGCTTTTTTCGATGTTATCAAGCTGGCCAATACCTGACGGCGTTTAGTCGTTAGTTTGCTGCCGTGTTCGGCGCAATAGCGAGCCGCGTGCTCAAGTATGACTTCAGGTTTTAATATTGGATCTTGGTTCATGGGGGTTAGCTATGGGCTATTTTAAATTTCCACAGGCGATCGCCTAAGTGGCTTTGGGGTCCGAGCTGTATGAACGGGCTACCGCATAGGCCTGCCACGCTGGGACTAAACTCAAAACAAAGGTGGTTAAGTAAATAAGCGCTAGAGCGATAAGGCTCGAAGGGTAAAGGATCTGTAATGACAGAGCGAGACCGAGCTCGCTCGCAAGCAGATTGTTTGCGAAAGAGATCGCCCCCAGCAGGCTTGCCAAGGCCAGTAGCACTCCGATCGTGACGATAAGCAACGATTCAATCACCAACAAAGCGACGATGAATAGTGACGGGGCGCCGATGCTACGGAGAATCTCGATCTCTACTTTTCGTTCCCGCATCGATGCAAGCATCATTGCGTTAAGTCCGAACAGCGCGGATATAAAAACCAATGCTGAGATGCCGCGCAGCACATTTTCTACCCCGCCTACGAGTCCCCAAAGCTGCGCTAGGGCGAAGCCTGGCAATATCGCCAGCAGCGCCTCGTCTTTAAATTCATTGACCCACCGCTGAATCTGTAGGGTGTAGGCGGCTGAATCTAGGCCCACTAAGATTGCCGTTACTGTTCCAACGGGTGGGTGATCGTGCCCGTCGTGATGGTCGTGGTCATGCGCACTCTCTTGTTCGTGGTCCTCATGCCCGTCGTGGTGGTCGTCTGCATGCTCACTCTCTTGTTCGTCGCCCTCGTGCTCGTCGCGGTGCTGGTCTGCGTGCGCATTGTGTTGTTCGTGGCCTTCATGCTCATCATGGTGGTCGTCCGTATGGGCTTTATGGTGTTCGTCGTTGTCATGCTCATCATGGTGGTCGTCGGTACGGGCGTTCTGGTGTTCGTCGTTGTCATGCCCTTCATGGTGGTCGTCGGTATGGGCGTTCTGGTGTTCTCCGCTGTCATGTCCATCATGGTGGTCGTCTGAATGGGCATTCTTGTGTTCGTCGCCTTCGTGCCCATCATGGTGCTCGTCTGCATGCACACTTTGTTGTTCATGCGCTGCATGTTCGTCGTGTTCTTTACGCTCATTTTCATGGGCGCTGTTCTGGCCGTCGTTTTTCTCTTCATGGCTCGTCTCTTCTGCATGGATCGCTTCGATAGCCTCTAAACTCACAAACAGAGCGTTATCCACCGGCGTACCCGTCGTCGCCAGCACGCCGCTGACCGAGAAGGTCACCTGATCATGATGGGTGAAACTGGTGTCTGCCATGCCATGACTTAGAGTCAACTCATCACCCAAGCTGTAGCCCAACTCCGAGGCGACGCGTGATCCCACAACCACGTCGAGGGTGGCATCAAAAGGACGACCGGTGTCGAAGGCCAGTGGTTTGCTTTGACCGTACTTGTAGCGATCGAAGAATTCGGCAGTCGTGCCAACGACTCGAAAGTTTCTATGTGAGTCCCCAAGTGAAATAGGCACAACCCATTCGACTTGTTGCTGCTCGCTGAGCGCCTCAACGGACTCCCATGAAACATTGGCGGTTGGATTACCGATGCGAAAAATAGACAGCAGTAGCAAGTTTATTTCGCCGGTCCTGGCGCCGACGATGAGGTCAACGTTCGAGACCGTGCTAGCGAAACTGGACCGCGCCTCGTGCCTTACATGCTCGACGCTCAACAGCACGAATACGCTAATGGCCACTGCGGAGGTCGCGAGCGCTACGCCGCCAAAGCGATACAAAAGGCTTTGATAAGCGACACTGCATAATGCGCGAAACGTACTCATTAACGCGTACCCGCGGATTGGTTTAGATCATTCAGTGCAACGCGATGTTCGAACATGTCGCCGATGGACGGGTCGTGACTGACGAATACCATGGCGCAATTTGTGTCTTCGAGAACTTCGTTTAGCAGGCTTAAAAATGACGTTTTATTCGCGTAGTCCAGCGCCGAGGTGGGCTCGTCTACAAGCAGCAGGGCGGGCGAATTTACCAATGCGCGCACTATGGCCACTCGCTGTTGTTGGCCAATGCTCAGTTCCTCGGCTTTTCGTGTGCTCAAACCCGGATCTAGATTGACGCGTTGCAGCAGTTCCAATGCGTGCGACCGCAGCGCTGCCGCTGAACCGCTACCGAATTGGGCAGCCAGTAAAACGTTGTCCAGCACCGATAAAAAGGGAATAAGGTTAAAATGCTGAAATACGACACCGATGTTTTTGGCGCGAAAAGCATCGCGCTTACGGCCGCTAAGCTGTGAGATGGGGGTATCGAGAACGTTAACGGTGCCCGATGATGGTGTGCGCAGGCCCGCTAATAAACTCAGTAAGGTTGATTTGCCGCTGCCCGAATCGCCTTGTAAGAAGATCCGTTGATTAGGTTCAACTTTCCAGGACGGGATGTTTAACACCGGAGGCGTGTTTCCGCCGAAACCAAAAACGAGCTCTTTGACATCGATCGCTACTGCTGTATTTTCGTGACTCATCAATGAACGAACTGCTCGTTTGTTGCGCAATGATATAATGTAACATTTTTTGGGATGCCCACAATGCAGAAGCTGTTTTGCATAGTTAAAGGTTTAGTGGTTGGCGGCGCTTTGCTGACTGCTCAATTTGCCCTCAGTGATGCTAAGACCCTGTCCTGGCAGGATTTGCTACCCGAGCTCGATGAAACGTTTAATCTAGACGATGGAATAAATTGGGGCGAGCGAGTTCGTCTAGATTTGAATGAAAAAGACGTGCGCATTCCCGGATTTATGGTGCCGCTTGAATATAAGGAACGCGAGGTAGTGACGCGGTTCCTCTTGGTGCCGTATTTTGGGGCCTGCTATCACGAACCGCCTCCGCCGCCAAACCAAACCATATACGCCGTCTACGAGCCTGGTTACGAGCTGGGTGAAATTTGGGAGCCGGTATGGATACAGGGCACGATTTCCGCCAGCCGTGTTGAGGAAGACCTTGCAACCGCGTCGTATTCCGTGAGTGCAAATAGCATCGAGCCCTACGATTGAGGTGGCAGAACGCGCGCCCAGTCACCAGCGCCGCGTCTCAGAGCAGCGCTCGAAACGTTCCGGTCTCTGGGTGGTTTGCCTGAGCAGGGCTGTTGCAGTGCGTGATTCGATGCCCGTTGCTCTGTTTCCGTGTCTGCGCAAGACTTAACTGCAGCGCGGCGAGGCGTATCTGCGACTTTAATCCAGTAACCATCGAGTTCTCTGGTAAGGTCTCACTATATTAATGCTTCGAGACTACCGCAGTGCCAAAGTCAGCGAAAATCAGCAACAGGACATTCACTTCCCGGCGGCTCATCCTGATGCTTACCACGGTTAGCGCATCACTCGGAAGCATGTCGGCAGGAGCCGACGAGCTAGTTGCACGGGCGAAAAAGATTCACGAGCGCGTGATAACTCTCGATACCCATGTGGATATCTCGCCAGATAACTTCACGCCGCAAACCAACTATCTAACAACGCCCGATACACAAGTTGACCTGCCGCGTATGGAGGCAGGGGGGCTCGACGCCGCGTTCTTTATCGTTTACGTCGGTCAGGGCCCGTTAACAGAGGAAGGCTATGCTGCGGCCTATAAGGCCGCGATGGAAAAATTTGACGCAATCCACTGGATGACTGAACAACTAGCACCGGAGCGGATCGCGTTGGCCCTCACTGCGGAAGAGGTTAGGGATATCGCCAGCAGCGGACGCAGGGTTGCGCTGATCGGGGTAGAGAATGCTTATCCGATGGGATTGGACCTAGCGAATATCGCTCGATTCGCAGAACGTGGCGCCCGGTACATGTCCTTAGCACACAACGGCCATAGCCAGTTTTCCGATTCGAATACCGGCGAAATTCGCGAAGGCGGCATGCGCTACGGCGGTTTATCGGAGTTGGGTCGGCAGGCCGTGGTCGAGATGAATCGCGTCGGCGTCATGATCGACTTATCGCATCCGTCAAAAGACGCGACAATGCAGATAATGGCCCTTAGTCGAGCACCGGTGATTGCCTCGCATTCTTCAGCGCGGGGCCTGGAGAACAACCCTCGTAATATGGACGATGAGCAATTGCTGGCGCTAAAAGCCAACGGTGGCGTTATCCAGACAGTTGCGTTTCGCAGCTATCTGAATGGCAAAAAACACGCCGCTTGGCGAACTGAGTACGATGCTTTGATGAGGAAAGTTGGCGCGGAGATGGGTATAGAAGTGCTGGCAGATCGGCGTCAGGTATTCATGATGAATCCGTCGGATAGGGCGACTTACCTCGACCGCATAAGGCCCGTGCGCGCGCGCGTTGACGAGTTGTCGAACCAGATGTCTGCGCCACCGGTAGATGTTGCAGACTTCGTAGACCACGTTGATTATCTGGTCACAAAAATAGGTGTCGATCACGTCGGTATTTCCTCGGATTTTGACGGCGGTGGCGGCGTCGAGGGCTGGAATGATGCGGACGAGACCTTCAACGTGACGCTGGAACTGGTTAGGAGAGGGTACAGCGAAGCTGAGGTGGCAAAGCTTTGGAGCGGAAATCTGTTGCGCGTGCTCGAGGAGGTTCAGGCGGTTGCAAAGACCCTAAGGCGAGAAACGACAATCGACTCCGCGCCGTTATAGCTGTGGGTCGACTTGAATTGGCAACCTCGG
>Ga0160422_10000138_pt1 | contig 41259 bp, 37 predicted proteins | sample Fk160mmetaG_FD_108192 | JGI IMG/M metagenome (GOLD analysis project Ga0160422, IMG submission 108192) | Marine microbial communities from the Central Pacific Ocean - Fk160115 60m metaG | ecosystem: Environmental > Aquatic > Marine > Oceanic > Photic zone | place: The Central Pacific Ocean... | reverse complement strand
TGGATCATTAAATAATCTTTCTTTTGGTAATTTACCATTCATAATATTTCTAAAAGTATTTGTGTAATCTGCTTGATTCCGATGCATAAGGCTTAGGAGATCATTTATAAGTTTTAAATCATTCTCGTCTTCTCCAATAATACCAACTTTACTCTTCATCATTTTAAACCATGACCCTTTGTACAGCTCGTCAAATTTTAAAACTTCTTTTTCCACTTTTTTTATTGCAATACTTTGATCGGAGTCGATCAGCGGTATCAAAGTCTCTGCAAATCTTACTAGATTCCAATGCGCTATTACTGGTTGATTGACATAAGCATATCTACCGTAATGATCTATTGAGCTAAAAACTGTCTGAGGATCGTAATTGTCCATAAATGCGCACGGACCATAATCAATAGTTTCTCCTGAGATCGCCATGTTATCAGTATTCATTACACCATGAACAAATCCTACACGCATCCAATTTGTGACGAGATCAATTTGCAAATTTAAAACTTTTTTAAATAACTCTAAAGCCAGGTTTTTATTATTTTTTATATCTGGAAAGTGCCTCTCAACGGTATAATTAAGCAATTCAGATAATGTTTTGATATCTTGATTAGAAGCAACGAACTGAAAAGTTCCAACTCTTAAATGACTACTCGCGACTCTAGTAAGAACTGCACCTTGAAGTTTGCTTTCTCTTAAAATATTCTCACCAGTCTTTACCACACATAAGCTTCTAGTTGTTGGAATTTCAAGATAATGCATTGCTTCACTTATTATGTATTCTCTAAGCATTGGTCCTAAAGCTGCTCTTCCGTCACCTGAACGCGAGTAGGGTGTTTTTCCAGAACCCTTGAATTGGATATCTACTCTAGAGCCATCAGGTTTAATTTGTTCTCCTAGCATATGTGCTCGACCATCTCCTAAAATTACAAAATGACCGAATTGATGTCCTGCGTACGCTTGCGAAAAAGTTTCTGTATTAGGTGGTAATTTGCTTCCAGAGAAAATGTTTGATAATTCCTTTAAATCAACATTTTTAAAATTTAAACCAAGATTTTCTGCTAAATCATGATTTAATATCACCATTTCTGGATTTTTTACTGGAGTGGGTGATAACTTTGTAGTCATATACTCTGGAAGGTTTGTATATGTGTTATTAAAATTAAAATTTAGTGTCATTTATTTTCAACCTTAACGCTAATACCATTATTTTTTTATTCACGCTACTCACAGAGTAATAAAGAATCAATCAAAAGGAGATAACAAATTTTTGAGTAATTTGGTACATTATCTTTAATTGAGGGGCGACCCTCAACTGACATACAAGGGGAGGTTTCGGCCAAATGTTGTATGCAGAAAGCGTGAGGAAGGTAGCACTTAGACACTCACGAGTAGCGGTTCGGCAGTAGTGCTAAAATGACGAACCAACTAAAAGCCCTTACTGGTTTTTAGGTTTATTTCGGTAAACCTAACTACTAAGTAAGGCTTTTTTTTTGAAGTATATCTTTAATTAATGAATCTTGATAATATTTATTCAACTAACATTAGTAAACATTTTTTTGGGAAGCTAATTTTTAGTTTTTAGTATCATAATTAATTATTTCCCAACTAAATTAAAAAATAAAAAATATGGAAATTTTAATTTATATTACATGCTTTGTTGTTATCGCTTACATTGTTTATAGCGTCCTTCGTATTAAATCTAAAAGTCCCGGTGATGATATTTTATCATCACAAATTACCAACCTTTCCGAAAGATTTGCTGTTATTGAAGAAGCTGCAAAACAAATCAACTCAACCCAGAATACCATTGATGAAACTTTTAAAAATTTTCAGCATATGCTTGATGACAAACAGGAAAGAGGTGCTTTTGCCGAACAAGAGCTTGAAAAATTGCTTCGAGATAGGTTACCCCAAAAATATTTAAAATTTCAAGAAACATTAAGTAACGGTAAGCGTGTAGACTGCCTGATTGACTTTGGAGATCATAATTCACGTATTGGTGTTGATTCAAAGTTTGTATTGGATAATTTTAAAAATTTTAAAAATTCAACGAGTGATCAAGATATTAAAAAATATAAAAAACTATTTGAAATCGATGTATTAAAAAATGTAAAAAAAATATCTGATGACTACATTATCTCTGGCGAGACCGCACCACATGCAATCATGTTTGTTCGATCAGAAAATGTTTTTAAAGCTATTGAGGAGAGTGAGTCAAATCTTATTCAAAAGTCTAGAGAGAGAAATGTATTAATAGTATCCCCAACATATTTGTGGGGTCTTTTAAATACTTTGAGGGTTTTTCTTAGAGATAGCGATATGTCAAGAAAAACGCAGATCTTCATTAAGGAAATCGGTTTAATAGGAAAAGATATTGAGCGTCTGGCTGATCGAACAGCTGACATTGAAAAGAAATTCAACCTGATCTCTGATCAATTTAGAAATGTGAAAGTTTCAGCTGACAAAATACAAAGCAGAGCGGAAAAACTTCAACAAATCGAAAATGTTGAGGCAGAGGTAGAAGAATTAGAAAAGAAATGAATTACGTATTCTATGATTTTGAAACTACTGGGCGATCATCTACATGGGATCAAATCCTTCAGTGCGGTGCAATACTTGTTAATGATGATTTTCAAGAACTTGATAGGTTTGAAGCGAGATGCTCTTTAAATCAGGATATAATACCTGAACCTACAGCATTATTAGTAAATAAAACTAAGCCGGATCAACTAGGAAAAACTAACTTATCACATTACGGTTTAGTTAATCAAATGCAGGAAGTTTTTCAGAAGTGGTCTCCTGCAATTTTTATTGGCTACAATTCACTTTCATTTGACGAGGAATTTTTGAGAAAAACTTTGTTTAAAAATTTAAGAGACCCCTATCTCACGCAAATGAATGGAAACAAACGAGCAGATATATTGGGATTAGTTAGATCGGCACATTTGTATTATCCAAAATGCATTAAAACTCCAACAAGTGAGAAAGGAAACGCAGTATTCAAGCTTGATCAACTAGCTCCTATGAACGGTATTGAGCATAGCAATGCCCATGATGCCATTGGAGACGTTTGGGCGACTATAAATATTGCAAAACTAATATCAAAAAAAGCACCAAGTGTTTGGAAGGCAAGTTTAATGACTACATCAAGAACTGAAGTTAATCAAATAGTAGAAAGTGAGAAATTGTTTTGCTTTAATGAGTATTTTTACGGCAAAGCTAGACCTTTCGTAGTATCATTAATTTGTAAACATCCAAAATATAATTGGCCTCAATGCTTTGACTTAAAAAATGATCCTTCTGATTATGTTGATCTTCCAGTTGAGGCTTTGAAAGAAGAGATGAAAAAAAGTCCAAAAATTATTAGATCGGTAAAAGATAATAAACATCCAATCATAATGAACCCAAATTATAGTAAAAATTTTGACATTTATAAAAATATAGGTTGCGAAAAATTGCAGAAAAGAGCTGAAGTAATTCGAAATAATGAAGAGTTTAAGAAAAAAGTTTCCAGAATTCTATTGGACGAGGCGCAAGAAAAGGAAGACATGGACTCCCAACTAGATGTTGAAGCAGAGGAGTCAATTTATAAAGGAGGTTTTGCTAACGATAAAGATAAAATGGTAATGGTAGAATTTAATAAAGCTGAATGGAAAGATAAATTGTATATTTCAGATAAATTTAAGGATCCGAGGTATAATTATTTTGCAAAAAAAATAATTTTTAATGAAGCACCTAATGTTTTGCCAAAAGAAATATTTTCAGAAATTAACAGAAAAAATGCAAAGAGACTTTTAAGTAAAAATGACGAAAAATGGAATACATTACCTAAAGCTTATAATGAAATTGATAATTTAAGATCAAAATACGAAGATGAAAATGACGCAGAGCGTTTAAAATTACTCGAGGAATTAAATAATTTTCTAATGCAGATTGAAAAAAATTTATCAGATGCGTAGTTGACATTAATTGATTAATGGCTAACTTCCAATTTTTTAAATTCAAGGAGTATTAAATGGCAACAGTAGAAATAACAGACGATAACTTTGAAAATACAGTTTTAAAGGCAGACAAATTTTTCTTACTCGACTTCTGGGCACCATGGTGCGCTCCTTGTAAGATGATTTCCCCTGTACTTGAAGAACTTTCTAACGAAATGTCAAGCAAGTTAACAATAGGAAAAATAAATATAGATTCAGAATTACAGACGGGTACTAAATACGGAGTACGAGGAATACCTTTCCTTCTACTTTTTCACAATGGAGAAGTTATTGATCAAAAAGTTGGGGCAGCTAACAAAAGTTCAATAAAAGAGTGGTTAGAGACTAAGGTCAAATAATTAATCTGTTCTCAGCGTAGACAACACATTAAAATTTTTGTCAGTAATAACTAATTCGCCTGAGCTTGGCGCATAATTAGTATGTTTTAAAATAATTACATAATGTGTAACAAGTATAATATTTCCTTTACCATCCCATTTTTTGACATAACTTTTCAATGCTTCAGCTTGTTTTTTTGAATTGCCAGAAAACTTTATTTGAAAAGTTGAGTTAAGTGCAAAGAATTCCTCATATTTTCCAAATGCATGGAAAGCGGTGTCTTTACATCTGCACCATTGACTAGATAAAACTTTTGAAATTATTACTTTGTTTTTCTTAAAAAATTCTCCAATTTGTTTTGATTGCTCAATACCTTTTTTACTTAAATTTCTTTGAGTTGAACAATCTTTTAAGCTAAAGTTTTCAGGATCTCCACCACCAGGTGCAATTGAGTGTCTAATAAAAACAATTTTTCCTTCTTCTTTTAGTAAGCTAACTACAGTGCTCTCCGCGTTGCTAACAAATGCAAATAAAATAAAAAATAAGATTAAAATTTTCTTCATTTGTTTAATTCTAAAGCTTTACCTATAATTCTAAAACTTCCTGAAATAACAATAATTGCTTCAGGATCTTGTATTGCAAATTGAGATAAGGCTGATGATACATTTTTTGAGGGGTTCACATGTATACCAAGTTTGCTTATTTTGCTCATAGCATCTTTAACTTCGTAAAAACCATCATCACATTTAATCACCTTTATTTCATTAATTAATGTAGAAAAATATTTTAAATAATTTTCAATATTTTTTGATTTAAGCATGTTAAATATCATATAAATATTTTTTTTACCTTTAAGTTTTTCAAGAAAGCTTGAAAGTTCTTTACCTGCATCTTCGTTATGCGAACCGTCTAAAATAAGCATATTTTCATCGTGAATATTATTTCTTAAATTGCCTTTATGGATAATTTGAATTCTTCCGATAATACTTGCATTTATTATACCCTTGTTAATTGACTCATTATCTAGCTTGATATTTAAAGCTTTCAGCATTTTGATAGCTGTGGAAGCGTTATCTAACTGAAAGTCTCCGTTCATTTTTGGTAAGTTGATATCATGCAGACTATTCTGGTCTTGAAAAATCATTCGATTACTCTCTTTTGCAACCTGAAAGTCTTCACCTAAGATATATTTTTTTGTTTTCTTTTTTGCGATTTCTTTGTCGATTATCTTTTGGATGGCTGTCTTTTGTCGAGATATCACTAAATTAGTATCTTCTTTTATAATACCAGTTTTATTTTTGACAATATCTTCAATTGTAGGTCCGAGATATTCTAAATGGTCTAGAGAAATTGGAGTTAATATTTGTCCTACAGGTTTTTCAAAAACAGCAGCACAATCTCCAACTCCGCCTAGACCCACTTCAATTAAATTAAAATCTGCTGGATTTTCATAAAAAGCAAGAAAAGCCATTGAGGATATGTATTCATAAAATGTAATATCCTTCCCCCTATTAGCTTTATCAATTTTTATTACATACTCTTCAAATTGCCTATCGGTAATATATTTTCCATTAAAATTAATTCTTTCATTAAAGGATAAAACATGAGGACTTGTATAAACATTAACACTATAGTCATTTTCTGAAAGTATTGATCTTAAAAATTCAATAGTTGAACCTTTTCCATTGGTACCTCCAACAATAATGACGTTTTTTAATTTTTTTTCAGGGTTACCTAAATCTTTGAGCAACCTTTTAATTCTATCTAATGTAAGCTCTATTCGACCTGGTGGATTAAGCCGATAAAGTTGATTTAGTATGAATTGTGTCTTGTTGTTGTGCATCTGATAAGCTATCTTCTTTATTAATTTGTTTATGAAGAAGGATAGATATCAAATTACTGAATTCTTCTCTATGTTTTTTTCTTGGAATTATACGATCGACAAAACCTTTTTTTAATAGAAGACCTGCAGTTTGAAAATCTGGAGGTAGCTGTTCAGAAATTGTTTTTTCTATCACACGCGGGCCAGCAAACATAATTTTAGTGCTTTCGCTTTCAGCAAATAAGAACACTGACGGTCCATAAACCCAACTAGCTGTAACTCCACCACTAACAGGACTTACTGCCATAATAATAACCGGCAGTTTCTCTTTTTCTAATTCCTGCAAAGCTATGATAGATTGAGGCATCATCATTAATCCAAAAATTGAGTGTTGCATTTTTTGTCCACCAGTCGATGGAAAAGCAATAAGTGATGACCTTGTTCTAATAGCTTCTTTACATGCAAAAACAAAAGCTGCACCTTCTTCAAGACCTACCGAGCCGCCTAGAAATTTTTGGTTCAGGCAATAAGATACTACCGGCAACGAATTAATATTTCCTGCAGCTACAACAGCAGCATTATCTTGATTAAATTTTTTTCTAGCCGCTTTGACTTTATCTGAATATTTTTTAGTATCAGACCACTGTAAAGGATCCGAAGATACTTTTGGTGTTTTTAATTCTGTATATTCTCCATTATCAAATAACATTTCAAATCTTTGACGAGGAAAAATTTGTTGAGGTTCATTGCATTTTGTACAACAATAAAAATTGTTTTTGATATCATTTCTATCTATTACACTTGAACACGACGGACAGCTTGCCCAAAAATCGTCTGGTGCTAAAGACTTCTTTTTAAACAAATTTGAAATCTTTGGCTTTATTTTATTACTAATATTTTTAATCCAATTCATAATTTAGCTTATCTTTATTTTTAATTCTTTTACCATTTTATTTAATTTCTTAATAGGATTTTGACGTTTTTTCAATGCATCCGAAATCCCTTTACATAACTCACTTCCAACCACTAAGCCATCGCTATTTTTTAAGGATTTGATGTTTTTTCTAGTAATTCCAAAACCAATTATCAACTTTTTTGATGGATTGATTCTTTTTACCTTCTTATACTGTTTTAAAATTCTATTAGCGGAACCTTTAAGCTTCCCCCCTGTTGTAGATAGCATAGAAATAAAATAATTTAGCTCATCAGAATTCTTGATAATTTCTCTCATCCTTTTCAATGTTGTTGTAGGGGAAATCAACTGTACGAACGTTATGTTATTTTTTTTACACAATTTTGAAAAATTTTTATTTTCAGGCCATGGCAAGTCAACAATAATACACCCACTTACTTTACTTTTTTTACATTCATGAACAAAATTTTTTTCACCAAAATTAAATACTGTTTGATAGTAACCCATTAATATACAGGGCTTTGAGAGTTTGTTTTTTTTATAATTTTTAATGATACTAAAAATGTCTTTTAGTTTAATACCACCCTTTAAAGCTCTAAAGGAGCTGTTTTGTATTTGTGGACCATCTGCTGTCGCTGCGTTAAAAGGCATACCGTATTCGATAATATCAGCATGCTCAGAAATTGAATTTAAAATTTGTGAGGACATCTTTTTATTGTAGTCACCAGCAACTATGTAGGTTAGTAGGGCAGGTCTTTTTTCAATTTTACATTTCTTGAAAGCTAAAGATATTTCTTTGTTCATCTAATATAACTACCCAAATGTTTTTTTATAATATCTTTATCTTTTAGACTGTCACCACAACTATTTATAACACAGACATCATCATAATTTAATTTTGGTGCCACTTTTATTACTTCAGCAAAAGCATGAGCAGGCTCTAAGCTAGGAGATATATCCTCTAGCTCGGTGACCAATTTATAGGCTTTAAAAGCTTCTTCATCAGTAGCGTATGTATATCTTGCTCTATTTGTGTCTTTTAAAAAACAATGGATGGGAGAGCAAGAAGGGTAGTCAAGTCCAGAACTACAACTTTCTGTTTCATCAATTTGCCCTTCTGAATTTTGAACACAATAGGCAGCGGCACCATGCAAAATACCTATCTTAGAGTTTTTGCTCAAAGGTGCTGCATGTAATTTACTTTTTGTAGATCCTCCAGCCTCGACCCCTATTAACTCTACTTTGCTTTTTTCGTAATCAATAAATTCGCTCCAAAAACCATATGCACTAGATCCACCACCCACACAGTTAATTAATTTTAGTTTTTTTGGAATTTGTCCAAACTCATCATTTAACTGAAACTTTAACTCTCTAGAAATTTGTGCTGTACTCCATCCGCATATTTTTACGAATATGTTCGGTCCGACCAAACTACCAATCCCCATATGAGTTTTATCACAATTAGCTACCCAATATCTTATACACTCACTTACAGCATCAACTAATGTTTTACTTCCAGAATTTACTGGAATTATTTCTGCTCCATTACTCCTCATTGCATCACAATTTGGTTTTTGTCTTTCGATATCGCGTGTGCCCATGAATACTTTACAACCTAAGCCAAATTTTTTAGCAACCATAGAAAACATCTTTCCATTGTAGCCTGCTCCTGTATCCGTACATATATATTTTTTGTTTGCTCTTTTGCAAAGCATCGCGTGAGTAATTGCGTTATAAATTTTGTGAGCTCCACCGTTTGCATCCGAAACCATTTTTGCATATATTTGAGCGCCCCCTAAATGATCTGTAAGATTTTGTAATTTTATAAACCGAGTGGGAGTTCCTACATAATTTTTATATAAATCATCTCTTTGTTTAATAAAACTTTTTTCATACCTGCATTTTTCAAATAATTTTGTTAGATCTTCAATTGGTTTCTTTAGAGTCTCAGCTACATAATTTCCTCCAAATTTACCACCATAAAATCCGTTTTTGTCATGCTGGTCAATTAGAGGAACTTTTTTTTTAACTTTCATAAGTTTTTACCAAATTTAAAAATTTTTCAATTTTTTTATTGTCTTTTATTCCTTTAGCATTTTCTAGTCCACTTGATACATCTATTTTGTTTGTATTTTGCATAGCAAGTTTTAAATTTTCAGTGTTAATACCACCTGCTAGAAAATGACGAGTTATATCTACACCCTTTAAAATTTTAAAGTCGAAAGTCTGTGTTTTTTCCATTGCCGGTGTATCAATTAATATCTCATCTGCAGTTGAATATTTAGAAATTTCGTGAAGAGTTGACTTATTTTTAATCTTAATAGCCTTAATGATTTTTATATTAAATTTTGTTTTAATATCATTAATTCTGTCGTTTGTTTCGTCTCCATGACACTGTATATATTCACATATATCTTTAATTTGTAAAATTTCCTCATCTTTTGGATTTACCATTACTGCAACTTTATTAACATTTACATTATCTGTTAATATTTTTAGCTCTTGTAAATTGATATTTCTTGGACTCTTAGGATAGTTCATTACAAAACCTAAAAATTTAGCACCATGCTTGATTGCGGTATCAACAGAGCTTTTATTGTTAAGTCCACAAATTTTTATTATAGATTTCATCTTTCAAGATGTTTTAAAAGCTTTTTAAAATTATTTTTTAGATTTCCAGAGGTTACGCTTCTACCTATAACGATACCGTATGAATTTTGTTTAAAAAATGCATCTTTTGGTGTTGTGACTCTTCTTTGATCGTTTTTTTTATCTCCGGGAAGTCTAATACCTGGGGTTATGGTTTTTAATTTATAAATTTTATTTATTTTTAACGACTCTTTTCCACTACATATGACACCATAGCAGCCTAATTTTTTTGCCATTTTTGCTTGATGCATAATTAGTTGACTAATTTTCTTATTATAACCGATCTCTTTTATTGATTTGTTATCATGATTTGTCAACGTAGTGACACCAAGTATTTTTTTTCCATGTGCAAACTTTTTAACAGCTTTAACACCTTTAGAACCTGAGCTTAAGTGGACAGTTATATATTTTACATTTTTTAAATCCTTTATTGATATCATGGCATTTTTCATTGTATTTTCAATATCGTGAAGTTTTATATCTAGAAATACATCATATTGCTTTAAAGAATTTATAAACTCTCTACCACCTTTAGCAAAAAAAATTTGGTAACCAATTTTTGGAATAAATAAATAATTTTTATCTTTCTTTTTTGGTATAGCTTTAATAATTGATTTTGCTTTTTTTAAATCGCAATCAAGTGCAATAAATATTTTATTTTTCAATATTTTTATTTATTCTTTGGTTTAAAAATTTTGAACTTTTCCAATAAATTTTATTTTTTTCCCCAACACTAATAATTTCACCAGTTTTAGGATTTCTAGCCGATTTTGGTTTCATCTTTTTTATACGCCAACATCCAAAATTTCTAATTTCAATTGAGGTTCCTGATACTAGACAATTTGAAAGATATTTAAAGATTACATCTATAATTCTCTCAATATCTCTTGCTGGTAAATTATTGTATTTTGATTGAATAGAATTAACTAAGTCAGATTTAACATAGGTTTTTATTTCCATTCATAATGGATTAAATCACAAAAAATTAATTAAACAAGCTAAGATTTCTTTTTTTTTGTTGATTTCTTTTTAAGTGCTGCACCTAAAACCCCAGCTAAAGACTGACCACTAGTGGTGCTACCATATTTTTTTAATGCCTCCGCTTGTTGCTGTTTTTCATATTCTTTAATTGATAACTTCACTTTTCTGGTTTGATTTGAAATTTCAACTATGACAGCATCTAAGGTGTCCCCAGGTGCAAATCTTGATGGCGAACAATCTTTTTTTTCTAATGCAATATCCGCTTTTTTAATTAGAGTTTGGTATCTATCTTCTCCAACATTCACTTTAATAGCATTAGGTTGAATTTCTACCACTCGTACTGAAACCACACCGCCTTTTTTCTTTGTTTCAAAAAAAGAAAAAGGATCTTTTTTTAAAGCCCTAATTGAACCATTAACCTTCCCATCTTTGATATCAATTATTTTTAATTTAACAGAATCATTTTTGCTGTATTCATCTAGATCTTTAGAGGTTTCTGAAAATGATAATTGTTTGTAATGAACAAATATATCTATTTCACTATTACCAGTGTTTAAGAATAATCCGAAATCTTTTTTATTAACTATTTTTGCATCACAAACAGTTCCTATAGGATATTTTTTTATAAACTCATCTATTGGATTTGGTAAGCAATCTTTATAACTCAGACTAATTTTTCTTTTTTCAGTATTTACCTCTTTTAATTTTACTTTAACTTCATCATTTATTTTAAAAACTGATTTTGGATTAACATTTTTTTGCATATGCTTAATTTCACTTGAATGAATTAATCCTGAAACACCTTCAGATAGTTCTGCAAATGCACCCCAATCAGTTAGTTTAATTATTTTCACTTTATATTCTTTACCAATTGAATATTTTTCGCTTACCGTTTTGAATGGGTCTGGATACATAGAGCGAATTGATAAAGACATACGTTTAGCTTCTTTATCAATTTCTAAAACCTGACATTTTAATGTGTCACCAACTGTGAACATGTCGTTTAAATTTGAAATTTTTAGCCACGACACCTCAGATGAGTGAAGTAAACAATCAAGAGATTCAATACTCACAAATAATCCATAGGAAGTTATAGCTTTTATTTTTCCTTCAATTATATCTTTCTCTTTATATTTTGAAATAACTTGATCTTTATTTATATTTTTTTCCTCTTCTAGTATTGCACGTCTACTAACAATTACATTCATACGAACGGGATCAATTTTAATTATTAAAAATTCGAGTGGTTTTCTAATAAACTCACTGGCATTTTTTATTGGGCGGTCTGATAATTGGGAGGATGGGCAAAAAGCAAATATTTTTTCAACCTCGATTATATACCCTCCTTTAACCATATTCTGTACTACACCGCTGACCTTTTCTTTTTTTTCATAAGCTTCCTTTATTTTTTTCCAAGATCTGGCTCTACGAGCTTTTTCAATACTAAGAACTATTTCTCCGTCTCTATTTTCGGTTCTTTCTACATATACCTCAATTTCTTTTCCAACCTCCACGGTGTCTAATTCTGATTGAGGTATTTCCGATTTTTCAATTACCCCACTGCTTTTTGCACCAACACAATACACTGTGATATACTTATCTTCGATTTTTTCTATTGTTCCCTTAACAATCGTATGTTCGATTATTCCAGAGTTAGTTAAATTATCATTAAGAAGTTTTTCAAATTCTTGGTTTGAATTATTATTATAAATTTTCAGATTTTGTCGTGCTACCATTAATTACTCAAAGAAGTTTTTTTTATTAATTTCATTATTTTTATAACCGGCGTTGATATATACTTAGAGTGATTAGAAATCAAGTGTGCAGACTTAACTTTTATTAATGGGCTGATTTTCCTTAAAGAATCGACCTTATCTCTTAACATAAGTTGTCTCATAACAGTTTTATAATCTAAATTTTTATGAGGAAATTTAGCTTTTAACTCATCAAATCTGCGTCGCGCTCTAATATGAACGGGAGCATCTATAAAAATTTTTAAGTCTGAAAAATTATTTGGAAGTACTTTGGATCCAATATCTCGACCAGCAACTAGTACTATTTTATTTTTACTTTTAAAAATAATATTCCTCTGAACTTGTAATAATGCTGTTCTTATAGATTTGATTTTAGCAATTTTTGATACGATCTTAGAAACTTCATTGGAATGAAGCTCGGGATTTCTTAAATCATTTAATTTTATATTTTTTGCACTTTTTGCTAAAAAATCAACATTTATACGTTTACTTTTTTTCTTCAGATGTATAAGGCTTAGTTTTCTATATAATAAACCACTATCAAAAAAAAAGGCTTTACCTTTATACTTTTTAACTAAATTTTTGCAAATAGATGTTTTCCCAGAGGATACAGTACCATCTAGGGCAACAATAATTTTGTTTTTTTTTTTGTATAATTTTTTAATTAACTTTTCTATATTTGGGAAACTAACATTCACTGTATCAAAATTATTAATTATAATTTTTTTTCTTGATACTGAAGAAAAGACTAAGAACGACAATGCTATTCTATGATCACCAAAAGTATCAATTTTTGTAATTTCGTTACTAAAATACTTTTCCGACAAACCTTTTATTACTAATGAATTTTTATTTATCAAACAATTAACCCCACATTTTTTTAAATTTAAGTACATAGCACTTAATCTATCTGACTCTTTAATTTTTAATTCACTCAGATTTGGAAAAAAACTTTCTCCTTTTGCAAATGATGCGGCAACAAACAAAATTGGAAGCTCATCAATTATTGATGGAACTATTTCTGGTGAAATTTTGATCCCAGATAATTTTGAGGATTTAACATTTATATCAGCTATTTGCTCACCAAAATAATTTCTTTTTTTTGAAATTTTTATTTTTGCTCCCATCTTTAATAAAATATCTATAAAATGAATTCTAAATTTATTGATTAAAACATTTCTGATAGTCAAATTACTATTCTCAGATAGAGTGCTTAATACGATTAAAAATGCCGCAGATGAAGGATCGGATGGAATTCGATAATTATTTATTGCTTCTAATTTTTGTTTTCCAATTATAGAAATATTTTTAATTTTATTAGTCTTTTTTAATTTTATATTTATAGGATACTTTAAATATTTTAATAATTTCTCAGTATGATCTCTTGAGTCATTTTTAGAAATTATATTTGATGTCCCATAACTATTCATAGCACAAAAAATAGCTGAAGAAATAATTTGAGCTGAGGATTTCTTTATAGAAATATTTGATTGAATAGTGTCAGGATTACCGTATATCTTTATCGGCAAAAATTTTCTTTTATAAGCTTGAATATTACAACCAAATTCACTTAAAACATTAATTATTCTTAGCGGTCTTTTTGATAACGATTTGTCACCGAATAATCTTGATGTAATTGCACTAGAAGCAAGTTGGGCTGTAACTAATCTTGTACATGTACCACTATTACCCATATTAAGATTAATACTATTTTTAATTTTATCATAACCAACACCGCAACCGAACACTGTAAATTTACTTTTATTGTTTACTACTTTGATACCTAATTTTTGGATTGTTGAAAGTGCAGTTTTAACATCATCACCGTTTCCTAAATTATAGAAAGTCGATATACCATGAGCCCAGGCTGATAGTAATATCACTCTAATTGATATTGATTTATCCCCACTTAGCTCAATAGAGCCCTGTAAATTTATATTATTTGCAGGAGATTTTTTAATTGCCATTTTTATATTCAATTATATAACCCGATATTAAAATTAAAAGATAATTATATAATTATATGGATCCTAAATTCGGAAAAAAAATTACGTGTGAATGTGGAAAAAAATGGTACACTTTAAAAAAAACAAATCCTAAGTGTGGTGTTTGCGGAAAAATATTAATTGATCCAATTGCAGAGAGTCAAAGTCAATCTCCTGTAATTGCAGAAAAAATTCCTGTAAAAGAAGCTCCTAAAAAAGAAGATGATATTAGCAAGATTGATGATACGGAACCAAATGACGATGGTATGATTAGTTTAGAAGAGCAAGCTGAAATTGAAAATGAAGGTGAAATTAACTAGAAATTTTTTGTCCTAAATAATATTTTATAGCCTTTTTATCTTTTTCAATCTGTTTAGTTGTACCACTAGTTATAATCTGTCCTTCCTTCATAATATAAACCTTATCAAGTATATCCTCTATTAAAAAATAATTATGATCAGTAATTAAAATTGATATACCTGATTTTTTCAATTCTAGAATAAATTGTTTTAAGCTGTTTACAGAGATTAAATCCAATGCTGCGCAAGGCTCGTCTAATAAAAGTACGGATATATTTTTATTACAAATTCGTTGTAATATTCCGCATTTTCTATATTCTCCTCCTGAAAGATTTCTAGCTAAAATATGTTTTAAATAGTCAAGATTAAATTTAGCTAACAATTCATTGGCTCTTTTTTGAATCATTGCTTTATCGTCAATATAAAGTTCTAAAATAGCACAAAGATTTTCGAAAGCAGTAAGATTATTAAGTAACCCACGATGCTGCTCTAATAAACTAATACCCATTCTGCTTCTTTGATAAATCGGGTAATTTTGTATCTTTTTGTTATTTAGAAGTATTTCCCCTTTATCAACAAAATATTTACCTACAATTAAATTATAAAGTGTTGTCTTTCCACAGCCATTTGGGCCTAAAAGCCCAACAATTTTTCCTGGTTCAACACTTAAACTTACATTCTTTATGATTGATCTATTTTCTAAAATTTTTGAAACATTTTTAATCTCTAAACTTGCTTTAGATGTATTTTTAAATTCAACAATATTTTTTACTGATGTTAGTTGTTTTTTAACCAAATATTCTTTCTTAAGAATTATTTTGTCTTCGATTAAATATCTTTTATCTAATAATAATTTTTTTACCTGCCTATTACTTGATAACGCTTTTACCTTAATTTTTTGTTTTTTTTCCATACACCTTTTTATTTTTATCTTTCATTGAAAATTTCAAATTTTTTGTAGCAGTGTTAAATGTAACACTATCAGAAGTCATAAAATCATTATTTTTCTTTACTTTAACATTACCATATAGAGTTAATAGATTATTTTTTGTTACATATTCTGCATTTTCTGAAGTAATAGACATATCTTTATTTATTATTTTAACATTATTGTAATAAACAATATTTTGGGATTTTCTATTATAAATAGCTTTTCCAGAGGTTAGCTTAATTATTGAACCATCATTTAATGTCGAGAATGAGTAAACTTCCTCTAAATCTAAAATATGAGGATCTTCTTTATTTTGAAACGCTATCTCAGATTTTATAGTTAATGAACTTCCATCACCAGTTTTCCAGATATATTCTGGTTTTATAAAGGTGTTTTGTGCATCACTTTGTTTAGTATTTTCTGAAACAACTTCCTTTTTTTGTTTTATCGTTCCAGGATTAATTAATGGTAAATAAACATAAACGATTACAAGAGTTAAAAAAGCTAAAAATAATAAACTAAGTTTCTTCATTACTAAATTCCCAAAAAAGAAATAATATCATGCATATGTATTAATCCTCGAATTTTTTTATTTTTTTCAATTACTAAAACAGTAATTTTTTTTTCATTCATTAGTTTTAATGCGTCAATAATCAATGTACTTTCGCTTATAGTTGTTGGTTGCTTGGACATCATATCTCTGGCTTTTTTACCTATAAAATTTTTACTTTTTTTCATGAACCTACTTAAGTCTCCATCTGAACAAAAACCTACAATTTTACTATTTTTATTAATAACTAATGCACATCCTAATCTTTTAGTTGAAATTTGAATAATGACATCATAGACCGAACAATTTTCATTAACAATTGGTAATTCTTTTCCTCTCATCATAATATCACTTACGGGAGATAGGTTTTTTCCTAAGCTACCACTCGGATGGAAGTGTCCAAAATTTTCTTTTTTAAAACTTCTTTTTTTAGCAATAGACATAGCTATTGCATCACCAAGTGCTACTAACATAGTACTTGAAGCAGTAGGCACAAAATCTAAATCTTTATTACCAGCCTCCTTTATTTTTGGAGTTACTAGTTTAATATCAGCTACACTTATTAATTTTGATTTAATATTTGAACTTATCCCAATAATTTTAATTTTAAACTTTTTTGCAAATTTTAAAATATTTAAAAGTTCACTACTATTGCCGCTAAAAGATGCAATTAAAAAAATATCATCTTTTTTTATTGCCCCTAGAGAACCATGATTAGCATCTGTAACATCTAAAACAAAACTTGAAATTCCGACTGATGAAAATGTGCTAGAAATTTTGTCTAAAATTTTTGCAGATTTACCAACACCACAACAAATTACTCTTCCTTTAACATTGTTTATTGCATTTACTGTTTTTAGGTATGAATTTCCTAAAGATGAAGATAACTTTTTCAAAGCAACTATTTCTGTATTAATGGTGCTTTGTGCTTGTTTTATAATTGTATTATTTTTCATTTTAATGAGAAAATATATCTTCTTTAAAGTCTTTTAAATCTAGATCAACAATTGTTTCTAGAAAATTGAAGCATTTATTAGCTGTAACATCTCTTTTTTCTCTGATTAGCATTCTATCTAATTTAGTCTTGATTTTGTGTAAATTTATTACATCAGTAGCTGCATAATTTAGTTGCTCTTTAGAAAGTTCATTTGCACCCCAATCAGAACTTTGCATAGCTTTATTAATTGTTATTCCTATTAAATCTTTGGTCAAATCAAACAATCCATGTTTATCAGTATATGTTCTGACAAGTTTACTTGCTATTTTTGTACAGTAAACATTTTTTGTTTTTGCATTTAAGTATCTATTAAATATTCCCATTTCGAATCTTATAAAATGACCAATTTTTTTTATTTTGTCATTTTCTAAAATTTTTACAAAATTTGGACATGAGTACTTTTTTCTATCAAATTGAATTATATGAACCTCATCATCCCCAGAACATATCTGTGCCAGGCATAATTTGTCCCGTTGTAAGTAATTAAGTCCCAAACTTTCCGCATCAATTGCTACACTATCGGAGTTTTTAAATTTCGAATTTTCTGGTAAATCAAATTTATGCAAAATAATTTTCATATATTAATTACAATTCTGGATTGTATATAACATGTTGCAAGAATTTAACAGCAAAACTGTAGGGATATTTGGTGCCGGTTTTATAGGTGAAAATATAATAAAAAAACTGGCAAAAAAAGGGCATAAAATTAAAGTAGCTACTCGAAATCCTTATCTTAAACAAAATTTAAAATTATTGGGGGAAATGGGCCAGATTGAGTTAATTAAGTTGAGCATATTCGATAGAGATAAGGTGAGTAAATTTTTGGAAGATGTAGATGTATGTATTAACCTGGTTGGAATATTATATGAAAAGAGCGAAAATTCCTTTGAAAATATCCATTATAAATTTCCAGAACTATTAACGTCAATTATAAATGAAAAAAAAAACGTTGAACAATTCATACATTTTTCATCACTTGGCGTTAAAGACAATACTGACTCAAAATATATACAAACTAAATTTGATGCAGAAAATTTAATAAAAAACAAAATTCAAAATTATGTAATATTAAAACCATCTGTAGTTTTTGGGCCAGATGATAATTTTTTTAACACATTTGCAAAGCTTGCAAAAATTTTTCCTGTTTTGCCGATAGTTGGTAGCAAAGTAAAGTTTCAACCTTGTTATGTCGGTGATATAGGAGATGCAGTAAATGCTATAATAAAAAATCGTATAAAAAAGGATTTTTATGAGCTTGGAGGTCCTAAACAGTATACATTAGAGGATTTAATAGGAATTATGCTTAAAGAAATAAGACGTTCAAATATGATCCTGCCTATGCCTTACAGTTTATCTAAATTTCAAGCTTTTTTTTTACAGCTTGCACCGAAACCATTATTAACTATAGACCAAGTCAAAATATTAGAGTCTGGTGATAACATTATTACCAATAATTACAAAACCTTCGTTGACTTAAAAATAACCCCACGTTCAATAGAAAGTATAATACCCAGTTATTTAAAAGTTTACAGACCAGCAGGTCAATTTACTAAATAGAGAAAAAAACCAAAGCAAACCCTAAAAATATTCTAAATATAACAAAAATATTAAGCGTATATTTTTGCAAAAATTTTAATAAAGATTTGATGGTTATCAAAGACACAAAATATGAAACTAAAAATGCTAATAGCAGTAAAAAATATTCACTTTCCAAATTGATAAAGTTCGTGTTAGTAAAACTAATACTATTCGCTCCAAGAATAGCAGGTATAGAAATAAGAAAAGAAAATTTTGTTGCGTCTACTCTTGAATAACCCAATAACCTCGCGCAAGATATTGTTATGCCAGATCTTGATGTTCCAGGAATTAAAGCAAAAATTTGAGATAAACCAATATAAAACGAGTCTTTAAACGGTATGGATAACTGAAATTTTTTCCTAATTTTAACTTTATCACAAAAATACATTACAATTGCAAAAAATACAGTTGCAAAGGCTACAGTTTTTAAGTTTTGAAACTCAAAGATAAAATCACTAATAGATAAACCTCCACCAACTATAATTACAGGCACAGTAGCTATAATAATGTTTTTAAGAAGTTTTTTGTTTTTAAAGAGATTTTTTAAGTCATTGAAAAAATACGTTATTACCGCTAATAATGATCCAAAATGAACAATAACGTTTAAATTAAAATTAAATATTTCATCATTTAAATCCAATAGATCTTCAAAAATTATCAATATTCCGCTCGATGATATCGGAAGCCATTCAGAAATACCCTGTATTATTGATAAAATAATAATTTTGATAATTAACAAATCCACTTTTAAATATTAAATATATATTTATTTGACTTTTTAGTGACTTTTTTTTGTAAACTAATCTTACCTAATAGCAATATTTCTTATGAATTATTTGCATACCTGTTATTTTTTGACTTATTATAGGTAAATAAGTATTACCTATTTAGATCAATTATTTTGTATTTTTTTTTAAAATTGATAAATATCTAATATTGATGAAAGGTTAATTTAAATGCCAAAAATGTTAAAGTTTACAGAATTAAGTAAGGAAACACCTGTTAAAGAAAAGATAAATAACAGAGTTTCAAACTTTAATGAGATATATAGGGAATTTATTGATAAAAAAGCTAAAGAGCAAGCTAGTAGATGCAGTCAATGTGGAACTCCATTTTGTCAAGTTCATTGTCCTCTACATAATAATATTCCAGATTGGTTAAAGATGACAGCAGAGGGTAGGCTTCAAGAAGCTTACGAAATTTCTTCATCTACAAATAATATGCCGGAAGTATGTGGCAGTATCTGTCCTCAGGATAGATTATGTGAAGGAAATTGCGTTATAGAACAATCAGGTCATGGCACTGTAACTATTGGTGCTGTAGAAAAATTTCTTACAAATACAGCATGGGAAAATAATTGGATAAAGCCTATTGTACCTAAAACTGAATTAAAAGAGACCGTAGGTATTATTGGAGCTGGTCCTGCAGGTTTAGCAGCTGCTGAGCAATTAAGAAAACAAGGATTTCAAATAACCGTATATGACAGGTATGACAGAGCAGGTGGACTGTTAATTTATGGTATACCAAACTTTAAATTAGAAAAGGATGTTGTTTTGAGAAGGGTCAAGTATTTAAAAGAGAGTAAAATTAAAATTATTCATAATTTTGAAGTTGGAAAAAATGCAAAATTAAAAGAGTTAACAATGAAACATGATGCAGTTTTGATTGCCACAGGGGTATACAAACCAAGAGAAATAAATTTAGAAGGCTCAAATTTAAAAAATATTTATCCTGCTATGGAATTCTTGACAGCATCTAACAAAAAAGGTTTAGGAGACGCAGTTGAAGAATTTGATAATGGTAACTTAAATTGCGAAAATAAAAATGTAGTTGTAATTGGCGGTGGTGATACAGCGATGGATTGTGTTAGAACAGCAATTAGACAAAAAGCAAAAAACGTTTCATGCTTATATAGAAGAGATAAAGAAAACATGCCTGGCTCAGCTAGAGAGGTATTGAACGCAGAAGAAGAGGGGGTAAAATTTATTTGGTTATCTAGTCCTAAATTATTTACTGGAGATAAAAAAGTTGAAAGTGTGCTAGTACAAAAAATGAAATTAGGCGAGCCAGATACTTCCGGAAGACAAAGACCAGAAATAATTCCAGGTAAAGAAGAAATCATTAAGGCAGACATTGTCATAAAAGCTTTAGGATTTGACGCCGAAGACATACCAACATTATTTAATGAACCGGAATTAGAGGTAACTAGATGGGGAACTATAAAAGCTGATCTTAAAACCTTAAGAACTAATATTAAGGGTGTTTTCGCAGCAGGTGATATAGTTAGAGGCGCATCATTGGTTGTGTGGGCAATAAGAGATGGTAGAGACGCAGCTGAAGCTATTTCAAATTATTTAGTTAATAAAAGAAAAAAAATTATTGCAGCATGATAAAAAATTATAAAATTAATAAAAAAAAACTTGAAGATAATTTTGTAAAAATAACCGATCATGATGCATGTGGTGTAGGATTCATAGCTTCAACAAATGGTAAAAGTAGAAGAGATGTTGTTACTAATGGTATTAATGCTCTAAAGGCTGTTTGGCACAGAGGAGCCGTAGACGCTGATGGAAGAACAGGAGACGGTGCAGGTCTACATATAGAATTTAATAAAGATTTTTTTAAAGAAGAAATTAAAGAAACAGGTCATGAACTACTCGAAAATCAGAAATTATGTGTTGGAATGATATTTTTACCAAGAAGTAATTATGGAAGCCAAGAAAGATGCAGATCAATTGTTGAACAGGAGTTGTTAAATAATAATTTTTATATTTTTGGTTGGAGACAAGTCCCAGTCAATGCAAAAGTACTTGGACAAAAGGCCAATGATACTAGACCTGAAATTGAACAAATTATATTTGCCTTTGATAAAAAAGATAAAAATTTCACTAATATAGATACCAAGCTTTTTGTAGTAAGAAAAAGAATTGAAAAAAAAGCATTAAATGAACAATTAAATGATTTTTATATTTGTTCGTTAAGTTCAAAATCAATAATTTATAAAGGTATGTTTTTGGCTGAAAATATATCAGATTTTTATCCGGATTTACTTGATGATAGATTTACCTCTAAATTTGCGATATTTCATCAAAGATTTTCTACAAATACATTTCCATCCTGGGAATTAGCTCAACCCTTTAGAGTTTTAGCTCATAACGGCGAGATAAATACATTGAAAGGAAACGTAAATTGGATGAAAACCCATGAAGCTGGATTTGAAAATCAATTAATAAAAAATATCGACGATATAAAGCCTTTAATTAAATCTAACAATTCAGACACGGCTTCACTGGATGCAACATTTGAATTACTTGTTAGATCTGGCCGTACATTACCAATAGCAAAAATGATGGTGATTCCAGAGGCATGGTCAAAAAAGAGCAAAATAATTCCAAAAGCCCACAGAGATATGTACAACTATCTAAATTCTGTTATTGAGCCATGGGATGGTCCAGCAGCTATAGCTGCATATGATGGCAAATGGATTATTGCAGCATCAGATAGAAATGGGTTGAGACCTTTAAGATATACTATTACGAAAGATAAATTGATTTTCGCTGGATCAGAAACGGGAATGGTTCAAATTGATGAAAGTAATATTTTGCATAGAGGCAGAGTAGGACCTGGCCAAATGATTTCATTAGATCTTGAAAAAGGTAAATATTTCGATGACATAAAAATTAAAGATAAACTATCAAATAATAATATATTTAAAAAATTTGCAAATAATCACATCGAACTTGATAAACATTTTAAATCTTTAAAAGAGTTTAATATATTTGAGGGCAATGAGTTAAGACAAAGACAATTCTTAGCTGGATTAACTATAGAAGATCTTGAAATCATTTTGCATCCGATGGTCGAAGATCAGAAAGAGGCAGTTGGATCAATGGGCGATGATACCCCGATTGCAGTATTATCTAGTCAGTTTCGGCCCCTATCAAATTTTTTTAGACAAAATTTCAGTCAGGTAACTAATCCGCCGATTGACTCCTTAAGAGAAAATAGAGTTATGTCTTTAAACACAAGGTTTGGAAATTTGGAGAACATATTGGATGACAAACTCACAGAGCAAAAAAGTTATTTATTAAGTAGTCCAGTTTTAACTAATTCTCAATTTAAAAAAGTTTTTGAAATATTTAAAAAAGAATTAAAAGTTATTGACTGTACTTACGAAGTCAAAGGTAAAACTGATCTCAAAAAAGAAATTGATAGAATCAGGTTTGAAGCAGAAAATTACGTGCGCGAAGGAGCAAAGCATTTAGTCCTTACAGATGAAAAAGTTTCCAAAAATAGAATTTCCATTCCAATGATATTGGCTACAGGATCTATACAATCTCATTTAACAAAACTTGGATTAAGAAAATTTATTTCATTAAATATAAAGTCTTCTGAATGCATTGATACTCATTATTTTGCTGTTCTAATCGGGGCCGGAGCAACAACAGTTAATCCATATTTAGCAATTGACTCAATATTCCAGAGGTATAGTAAAGGACTTTTTGGTAAATTAAGCTTTAATGATTGTGTTAATAGATATGTTGTAGCAATAAATAATGGATTGTTAAAAATAATGTCTAAAATGGGTATATCAGTTATAAGCTCTTATAGGGGTGGGCTTAACTTCCAATCACTTGGTCTGAGCAGAGCATTAGTTGCCGAATATTTTCCAGGTTTAGAGTCAAGAATTTCAGGTATAGGTATTAGCGGAATTGAAAAAATGATGCTTAACCAACACAAAAAAACTTTTAGAGAAAACATCATATCGTTGCCAATCGGAGGTATTTATAAATATAGAAAAGATGGTGAGTTACATGGTTATCAAGCAAAGACTATTCATATGCTACAAAATGCGGTAACAAAAAACTCTTACAGTTCATATAAAAAATATTCTGAGGAAGTCCAAAGTTTTCCACCAATCCATTTAAGAGACTTGTTAGATTTTAAATCAAAAAATAATCCTATACCTATAGATCAAGTTGAATCTATTACCGAAATAAGAAAAAGATTTGGTTCTGGGAGTATGTCAATGGGAGCGTTATCTAAAGAAGCACATGAAACTCTAGCCATCGCAATGAATAGAATAGGAGGAGCATCTTGTAGTGGGGAAGGTGGTGAGGATGAAATTAGATTTAAAACGATGGAAAATGGTGATAGTGCAAATTCAAGAGTAAAGCAGGTCGCCTCAGGACGATTTGGTGTAACAGCAAAATACTTAAATAATTGTAATGAAATTGAAATTAAAATTGCTCAAGGAGCAAAACCTGGAGAAGGTGGACAATTACCTGGTTTCAAAGTTTCTAAATATATTTCTAAATTAAGACACTCAACGCCTGGTGTAACACTAGTATCACCTCCTCCTCATCATGATATTTATTCAATAGAGGACCTAGCTCAACTAATATATGATTTAAAACAAATTAATCCAACTGCTCGTGTCGGTGTAAAACTTGTTGCCTCAAATGGCGTTGGTACTATTGCTGCAGGAGTTGCTAAAGCAAAAGCTGATATTATTTTAATTAGTGGACATAACGGAGGATCAGGAGCAACCCCGCAGACTAGCGTAAAATATGTAGGTTTACCTTGGGAGATGGGATTAACGGAAACTAACCAAATTTTAACCTTAAACGGTTTAAGGCATAACGTTGTGTTAAGAACTGATGGTGGTATCAAAACAGGAAGAGACGTGGTTATGGCATCAATGATGGGTGCAGATGAGTTTGGTATAGCTACCACTAGTCTAATCGCCATGGGATGTATCATGGTTAGACAATGTCATTCAGATACATGTCCAGTTGGAATATGCACACAAAAAGAGAGTTTAAGGGCAAAGTTTGTAGGTACGCCTGAAAAGGTTGTAAATTTATTTTCATTTATAGCTGAAGAAGTTAGAGAAATCCTAGCTTCATTGGGTTTTAAGTCCTTAAACGAAATAATTGGTAGAACTGATTTACTTGCACAAGTTTCAAAGGGTTCCGAAAACCTTGATGACTTAGATTTTAATCCCCTTTTAGTACAAGCAGATCCAGGAGATAACCCAAGATACTGCAAAGAAAAAGTAAGAAATTCAGTGCCAGACACACTTGACGAAAGAATCATAAAAGATGCTGGGAATTTAATAGAAAAAGGGCAAAAAGTTGAACTTACTTATAATGTTAAAAATACTGATAGAACCATAGGAGCTAGGTTGTCATCTTTATTAACTACAAAATACGGTGAAAGAAAATTATCACAAGATCAAATTAATATCACCTTACGTGGCTCTGCTGGACAATCATTGGGCGCCTTTGCCGTATCAGGTATTAAAATAAATGTCATTGGTGATTGTAATGACTATGTAGGAAAAGGTTTATCAGGAGCTACACTAATTGTTAGGCCATCAAAATTATCAAATTTGGAAACCAACCAAAATACAATTATTGGAAATACTGTTTTATATGGTGCTACTTCTGGTAATTTATTTGCAGCTGGAGAAGCTGGAGAGCGATTTGCAGTTAGAAATTCAGGAGCCAATGCCGTTACAGAAGGAGTAGGCACAAACGCATGTGAATATATGACAGGTGGAAATGTAGTTATACTAGGTGATGTAGGAGATAATTTCGCAGCAGGGATGACTGGAGGTATGGCATTTGTCTTTGATCCAAAAAATAAAATACAAAATATTATAAATTCAAAAACTGTTGTTTGGAATAAAATTGAGATTAATTACTGGGAGAACCTTCTAAAAGATTTAATAACAAAGCACCAAATAAATACCAAATCTTCTTTCGCAAAGAGCATTCTAGATAATTGGAAAGAAAATGTTAATTATTTTGTTCAAGTATGTCCAATTGAGATGTTAGATAAAATTGAACATCCAATTACCAGAAACAAAATTAACACGAAAGCAGGTTAAGATATTTGAAGTTATTTTGTTTTGGATTAGGTCAAACAGTAAAAAATCTAATAGGTGTTCTTAAGAATAAAAATTATAATAATATCTCTTTAATCAGTAGATCATATTGCAACAATGTTAAGAATTATTATAATATAAACGAAGATTATATCGATAAAGAAATTATAAAAGAAGTAATTGAGTCAACTCATATATTAATATCTCTGCCACCACCGTATGAAAATTTTGTGTTAAAAAATTTTAAAAGTATTATTAATGAGTCAAAAAATCTTAAATGGCTTGGTTACCTATCTTCTACAAGTGTATATGGTAATCATGATGGTAATTGGGTTGATGAAAACACAATTACAAAACCACAAACTACTATGGGTAAAAAAAGACTTGCTGCTGAAAAAAATCTTTTAAAACTAAAAAAATTAAGAATTTTCAGATTATCAGGTATTTATTCAAAAACAAATAATGTGTTTAATAGGATTAATAATAATCAGATTAATATTATAAAGGGTAAAAATAATTATTTTTCAAGAATATACATTGATGATATTATCGAAACATTGTTAAAATCATTCTATAATTCAAAAGACAATCAAATTTATAATGTATGTGATGATTTGCCTGCTACATACATTGATGTAATTAAGTACGCTTGCAAACTATTAAATAAAAATTACAATTTTCCAGAAATTGAATTTGATCAAATTCAAAACAAGTTTCTTTCAGAATTTTATAAAGACAATAAAAGAGTATCAAATAAAAAAATTAAAAAATCTTTAGGTGTAAATCTAAATTTTCCTACATATAAGCATGGATTAGATTTTATTTTTAAGAATATCTAAAATTATTTCCTCTATTCTTTTAAGATCTTGTATTTTAGATAGTGAATGATCACCGTCTTTTTGTACAAAAATTTTTTTATCTTTGCTGTTTATAATCATATTCATATCCAATACATCTTTAAAGGAAACAACCTTATCTTTTTGACCTGTTATTAATGTTATAGGAATTTTTAAATTAATTTTTTTTTTATTTAGTAAATATTTTTTGCTATTCCTAATAAGGTTAATAGAAATAGGATAAGATCCTCCATAACTGTTTTTTAAATTGTGTATTTTTCCTTTTAATATTCTTTTTTTTATTTTAAAAGAAAAATTATTCCACATTTTGTTTTCAGTGAAATTATAAGCCGCTGCAATACCAATAAATGCTATTACACTCTTTAATTTTTTTAGTAATAAAATTCCAATCCATCCACCCATTGACGATCCAATTAATATTATTTTTTTATTTTTGACTAAGCCTTTTATAATTTCTTTTGACTGGTTATACCAATCACCAATCCCAAAATCTGAAAAATTTCCAGAGGATTTTCCATGCCCTAATAAATCAAAAGCTAAAAAATTTATATTTAATTTTTTACTAAGTTTATAAATGTATTTAACTTTTTTTCCGTTTATATCAGACATCATCCCGTGCAGAAAAATAATTATTATTTTTGATTTTGATTTATTATGTATATACCTTATTTTTTCTCCGTCTCTGGTATTATAAAAATAGTACTTAATTTTTGTCATAAATAAATATCATGATATATGATTAACACTTAATTTATGACAAAAAAAATTAATTTATTACAAATCATACCTCGAATGGATGTTGGCGGAGCTGAAACTGGTTGCTTACATGTTGCTGAGTATTTAGCTCGTATCGGTCACAAGTCATTTATACTTACATCAGGGGGAAATTTACTAAATTTAATAGATAGAGATAAAATAGGTATTTTAAATTGGCCGGTCTCAAAAAATTTCTTTATGATAATTTTTAACATTTTTGTAATTTTATTTTTAATTTTACTTAAACGCATAAATATATGCCATGTGAGAAGTCGAGGACCAGCATGGTCTGCTTATTTTGCCTGTAAATTAACTAATGTTCCATTAGTTTCTACTTTTCACGGTACTTATAATTTTAAATCTAATACTAAACTATTTTATAACTCAGTTATGCTTAGAACCAATCATGTGATTGCTGGATCTGATTATATTTTAAATCATATATATAAAAATTATAAAACAGAAAAAAAAATATCAGTTATAAAAAGAGGTATTGATACTGATTATTTTTCAAATAAAAATGTTTCTGAGACAGAAGAAAATAAATTAAAAGAATTTTTGCAAATTCCAAAAGACAAATTCTTAATATTATTACCGGGTAGATTAACATATTGGAAAGGTCAAAAATTATTTATTGAGGCTATAAATTTTCTCAAAACTAGTAATAAATTTAAAAATTGTTTTGCTCTGATTGTTGGCAGTGACCAAGGTAGAAAAAAATATAAAGATGAATTAATAAATATGGTGAAAAAATACAATTTACAAGATACTCTTAAAATAGCTCATGGTATCAATAAAATGCCAGTAGCTTATTCAATTTCTAATTTAATAGTATCATCTTCAATTGAACCTGAGGCATTTGGAAGAGTGAGTGTTGAAGCTCAATCAATGGAAAAACCAATATTAGCCAGCAATCTTGGGGGATCTACTGAAACTATTGTCCCTGAAAAAACTGGTTGGTTATTTAGGAGTGAGAGTGTTTCAGATTTAGCTAATTCGATTGAAATGATTACAAAATTAGATAAAAAAGTTTTAGACGCAATTGGAAGACAAGGTAGAAAAAATGTATTGAATAATTACTCAAAAGACAGGATGTGCTCAAAAACACTAGAAATTTATAACTCATTAGTTTAAAAACTTATATGCCCTCAATTACATTAGATGACGGAAAAAAAATTGATTATAAAAAACCTATAACAGGAGAAGAAATTGCAAAAAATATAAGTCCTTCACTGTTCAAAAAAGCGCTCGCAATTAAAGTAGATAATGATTTTAAAGATTTAAGTACGATCATTGATAAAGATGCAAAAATTAAAATAATAACCATGGATGATGATTATGCTTTAGAGCTAATAAGACATGATTCAGCTCACACAATGGCAATGGCTGTTCAGGAACTTTATCCAGGAACTCAAGTTACAATAGGACCAGTAATAGAAAATGGATTTTACTATGATTTTGCTAGAGAAGAACCATTTACCGAAGATGACTTGGCAAAAATTGAAAAAAAAATGACTGAAATTATAGACAGTAATCCTCCAACACGACGAGAAGTTTGGGATAGAGCCAAAGCTATAGAGCACTTTAAAAGCATAGGTGAACATTATAAGGCAGAGATTATTGATAGCATCCCACATAAAGAAGAAATATCAATTTATTTTCATGGTCAATGGCATGATTTGTGTAGAGGACCACATTTACCAAGTTTAGGTAAAATTGGAAAAGCGTTTAAATTAATGAAGGTAGCAGGCGCATATTGGAGAGGTGACTCAAAAAATCAAATGCTTCAAAGAATATATGGAACTTGTTGGAGACAAAAAAAGGAATTAGATTTATATTTAAAACGTATATCAGAGGCTGAAAAAAGAGATCATAGAAAAATTGGTAAGTCTATGGACTTATTTCATTTTCAAGAAGATAGTCCTGGTGCAGTTTTTTGGCATAAAAAAGGTTGGAATTTATTTCAGTCTTTAATATCGTTTATTAGAGAAACGCAAATCAATGCTGGTTACCAAGAAGTAAATACACCTGAAATTTTAGATAAGACACTATGGGAAAAATCAGGTCACTGGGAAAAATTTAAGGATTATATGTATACTACAGAAACTCCTGACGATAGAACTTTTGCAATTAAACCTATGAATTGTCCGGGGCATTGTCAAATTTATAATCAGGGTTTAAAGAGTTACAAAGATTTACCAATAAAAATTTCTGAATTTGGAAAAGTACACAGATATGAACCATCAGGATCTTTGCATGGGTTAATGAGAGTAAGAGGTTTTACTCAAGATGACGCACATATATTTTGTACCGAGGAACAAGTTACTGAAGAGTCTGTCAAAGTTACAAAATTAATTTTACAGATATATAAAGCCTTTGGATTTAACGATGTGATTTTAAAGTATGCAGATAGACCAAAACTAAGAGTTGGAGATGACGAAATTTGGGATAAATCTGAAAAAGCATTATTAGAAGCCATCAAAGTGTCTGGAATTAAATATGAAATCAATAAAGGTGAGGGAGCTTTCTACGGTCCAAAAATTGAATTTGTTCTAAGAGATGCGATTGGTAGAGATTGGCAATGTGGAACTTTACAAATTGATTTGAATTTACCAAAAAGGCTAAACTCCACATACGTGGACACCAATGGAATAAAAAAAGTACCAGTGATGTTACATAGAGCAATGTTAGGTTCAATAGAGCGTTTTATAGGAATTTTAATTGAAAACTATTCTGGAAAATTACCAATATGGTTGTCACCTATTCAAGTAGGAGTTTTACCAATATCAAATGAGCAAAATAGTTACGGAAAAGAGGTTATTAACTTACTTGCAAAAAATAAAATAAGATCTATTATTGATGATAGAAATGAAAAAATTAATTATAAAATACGAGAACATTCGTTATCAAAATTACCCATCTTATTAATTTGTGGCGCAAAAGAATTTAAAGAAAAATCAGTTACCATTAGGAGACTCGGAAGTGAAAAGCAAGAAGTAATGAAGCTTACAGAGGTGATAAAAATTTTGTCAGAAGAAACCAAGATGCCATCCATCGTCTCAAATTAAATAAATGAGAACCCCAAGAGTAAATAATAAAATTAGGTCAAATGAAGTTCAGCTTATAACCCATGAAGGGGAAAATATTGGTGTAGTCCCAATTGGCGAAGCTATAAATAGAGCTCAAGAAGTAGGCTTAGATTTGATTGAAATAGCACCAAATGTAAAGCCTCCTGTATGCAAAATTATAGATCACGGTAAATATAAATATGAGTTACAAAAAAAAGCCAGCAACGCGAAAAAAAAACAAAAGATAATTAATCTAAAAGAAATCAAACTTAGGCCAAATACCGATAAACATGACTATAATTTTAAAATTAAAGCTGCTGACAAATTTTTAGTAAAAGGTGATAAAGTTAAATTTACTATAAGATTTAAGGGTAGAGAAATGGAGTATATGGAGGCAGCTCATAACTTAATAAAACGCATCATAGAAGACACAAAAAAGGTAGGAAAAGTAGAACAACCTTCTAAATTAGAGGGCAGGCAGATGACACTAATTATACAGCCAATATAGACTATTTATTTTATTGTGATTAGGTTTTTTTTCAGTATAAACCATTACCCATGGTAAAATTAAAAACTAAAAGCTCTGCTAAAAAACGATTTAAAATCACAGCTAAAGGAAAAGTAAAAATGCCTCAGGCTGGAAAAAGACATGGAATGATCAAAAGGACAAATTCACAAATAAGAAAACAACGAGGTACTACTATAATGTCCAAACAGGATACTAAGATTGTAAAATCATATATGCCTTATAGTATGAGAGGATAAAATATGGCTAGAGTAAAAAGAGGTAAAACAAGTAACAAAAAACATAAAAAAATTCTTAAAGCCGCAAAAGGTTATATTGGCAGAAGAAAAAATACTATTCGTGTCGCTAAGCAATCAGTTGAAAGGTCGCTACAATATTCTTATAGAGATAGAAGAAGAAAGAAGAGGAGTTTTAGATCATTATGGATCCAAAGAATAAATGCGGGTGTAAGGGCAGAGGGACTTACATATTCTAGATTTATCAACGGATTGATTAAATCAAAGATGAAAATTGATAGAAAAGTATTAGCTGATATAGCCTTCAACAATCCAGAAACCTTTAAATCTATCGTAAAAAAGGTACAATCTCATTTAAATTAATTAAATTTAAATGATTGATTTAACTCAGTTACAAGATCAAATAAAAAAAAAGCTATCGGTTATTGAAAACCAGCCAGAACTTGAAAATACAAAGAGTTTTTTTCTAGGTAAGAAAGGTTTAATAACCTTGGCTTTTAAAGAACTAGGAACATTAGATGTCACTATAAGAAAGGAGCAAGCATCAAAATTAAACATTATTAAATCACAATTGACTGATAAAATAAATGCACTTCAACAAGATATTGCTTCAAAAGAGATAAATAAAAAATTAAACACAGAAAAATTAGATATTACGCTACCTGCGAAAAAAATTATTAAAGGCAAAATACACCCAGTATCACAAGTTATAGATGAATTAACTTCAATTTTTTCTGAAATAGGTTTTTCGGTTGCAGAAGGTCCAGACATTGAAAATGAATATAATAATTTTACCGCATTAAATACACCAGAACATCATCCTGCAAGAGATATGCACGACACTTTTTACTTAGACAAAGATAAAAAAACTTTACTAAGAACACATACTTCCCCTGTTCAAATAAGGACAATGTTAAAGCAAAAACCTCCAATAAAAATAATTGTACCAGGTAGAACATATAGATGTGATAGTGATATGACACATACGCCAATGTTTCACCAACTAGAAGGATTATATTTAGACAAGAATATTAATATGGGTGATTTAAAAGGTTGTTTGGAATATTTTTTAAAAAAATTCTTTGAGAATGATAAATTAAAAATGAGACTGAGACCTAGCCATTTTCCATTCACTGAGCCTAGTGCTGAAGTAGATATTAGTTATAAGATTGATGATAATAAAATTGTTGTAGGTGAAGGAGATCGTTGGTTAGAAGTGTTAGGTTGCGGGATGGTTCATCCGAATGTTCTAAAAAATGTGAAAATAGACTCTACCAAATTTCAAGGTTATGCTTTTGGTGTCGGTATTGATAGGCTTGCAATGCTTAAATATGGAATTACAGATCTTCGCTCATTTTTTGAAGGTGATGTAAGATGGATCGATCATTATGGATTTGACTCAAATGATGTTCCAACAAACTATAGGGGTCTAAGTAAATGAAATTCACTCAATCATGGTTAACAAGACATTCAAAGATTAAATTACCAACTGAAAAAATTTCTGAAGCTTTAACAAATATTGGTCTCGAGGTTGAGAGCATTATTAAACCTAATAAGAATTTGAAATATTTTAAAATTGCTAAAATTTTAAATGTTTCAAAACATCCAAATGCAGATAAACTTAAAGTATGCGATGTTGATATTGGAAAAAATAAAGTAAAAGTTGTTTGTGGTGCAGATAATGTTAGAAAAGACCTTATTACTGTGTTTGCACCTCCAGGCGCGATTATACCCAAAAATAATTTAAAGATAGCAGTTGCTAAGATCAGGGGTGTCGAGTCTTTTGGTATGTTATGTTCAGAAAGTGAATTAAACATTTCAAACGAATCTAGCGGAATTATAGAGTTGAAAAATTATAAAATTGGAGAAAATTTTTTTAAAAGCGAAGAGGACGTTTTTGATATAAGCATTACACCCAATAGATCCGACTGTTTAGGAGTGAAAGGGATTGCTAGAGATTTATATGCATCGGGGTTAGGAAAAATTATAGATAATTCGAAAGTATCTTTAAAGTTTAGTTCAAAGAAAAAAATTAATGTAAGTATCCAAAAAAATTCGGGATGCTTACAATTTGGATGCTTAGTAATTGAAGGTGTAAAAAATCACGAAAGTCCGTCATGGCTTAAAAATCATTTACGTTCAATTGGATTAAAACCAATATCAGCAATAGTGGATATAACAAATTTTGTAATGGTAGATCTTAATAGGCCAATGCATGCTTACGACCTAGAAAATGTTGATAAAGAAATTATTGTAAGAAAAAGCAAAATTAATGAAAAATTTGAAGCACTGGACGACAAAGAATATAGTTTACCAGAAAATTCTTGCTTAATAACAGACAAAAGTAGAATTCTGGGTTTAGGTGGTATTATTGGCGGAAAATTTAGTTCAATATCAGAAGATACAAAAAACATTTTACTTGAGGCGGCAGCTTTTGATCCAGTGAGCATATCAAGAACTTCTAAAAAATTATCTTTAATTACTGACGCAAAATATCGATTTGAAAGAGGTGTTGATCCTTTTTCTATAGAAGAGGGATTAAAATTAGCAGCAAAATTAATAAACCAAATATGCGGTGGCAAAGTTGGAAAGATTTCAATTTTTGGAAAAAAAAATTCTAACAAAACGCAAATAAAATATAACCCGGATTTTTTTCAACAAAAGATAGGATTTGAAGTTTCAACAAAGAAGCAAGTTGAAATATTAAATAAACTTGGATTTATCGTAAAAAAATCAGGAAAATATTTGAATTTAGTGGTACCAAGTTGGAGACCGGATATATCTAAACCCGAATGTATTACTGAGGAAATATTAAGAATTATAGGTTTAGACAAGATTCCTTCAAACAAGCCTGATACAAAAAAAATTAATAACACTTTGAATTATCATCAAAAATTATTTCACTTGTTGCAAAGATCATTTGCTACTAGAGGCTATAAAGAGACGATTTCCTGGACATTTACTGATAGTAAATTAGACAAACTTTTTTCTAATAATATCAAAACAATTGAAAATCCCATATCATCTGATTTAGATTGCTTAAGATCTTCAAATTTTACTAATCTATTAATTCAACTTAAAAATAATATGGATCGTTCTTATACAAATATACCAATTTTTGAAATAGGCCCGTATTTTGAGGAAGATTATAAACAAAAAATTGCTGCTACAGCTATTTTTTCTGGTAATAAAACTTTTTCATCATGGATAGAACCTAACAAAGAAATAAGTATTTTTGACATAAAAGAAGATCTTTTTTATGTTTTATCGGATATTGGTTTTGATTTAGAAAAGTTATATTTAAAAAGATCATTAAAAAATTACTACCACCCTGGCAAATCTGGTGAGGTATATTTAAATGAACATTCTAAAGACTGTATTGCATCATTTGGGGAAATTCATCCACTAATAACTCAAAACATTGGAATAAATAAGTTCAAACCATGTGGTTTCGAAATATATCTTGATAACATACCTGTACCAAAGTTATCTCAAAGATTAAGTAAACAAAAATTTACAAAATCAAATTTGCAAATAGTTGAAAGAGACTTTGCTGTGATTTTTGATAAAAATGTAACTGCACAAGAAATCCAAAAACAAATTAAAAATACAAATCCAACGTTAATAAAATCTATAGACTTTTTTGATCTGTATCAGGGCGAAAATATTGAACCAAATAAAAAATCATTAGCCATAAAAGTAGTTTTTGAACCTAAAAATGAAACACTTAAAGATCAAGATATAGAAAATTTTTGTAATGATATAGTTTTCTCTCTCAAATCATTGGGTGGATCATTGAGATCCTAATGTCCAATATCAATCAAATAAGAAACTTTTCGATTATTGCACATATCGATCATGGTAAATCAACTTTAGCAGATAGGATTATTCAACTATGCGGTGGATTATCAGATAGAGAAATGAAAGAGCAGGTTTTAGACTCAATGGAAATTGAAAGAGAAAGAGGAATTACTATTAAAGCTCAAACTGTGAGACTAAAATATAAATTTAAAGATAAAAATTATATATTAAATATTATAGATACCCCTGGCCACGTAGATTTTAGTTATGAGGTAAATAGATCACTAGCAGCATGTGAAGGATCTATACTTGTTGTAGACAGTACACAAGGTGTAGAAGCACAAACACTAGCGAACGTATATCAATCAATAGAAAACAATCACGAAATCATAACTGTTTTAAATAAGTCGGATTTACCTGCATCCGAGCCAGATAGGGTTAAAAAACAAATTGAAGATGTCATAGGTATCGATGCAAAAGATTCTATATTAGCATCTGGTAAAACTGGAGAAGGAGTTGAAGAAATTTTAAAAAATATTATCAATAGACTTCCATCACCAAGAGGAATTGAAAATGATAAATTGAAGGCTCTATTAGTAGATAGTTGGTATGATAGTTATCTAGGTGTTGTTACCTTGGTAAGAGTAATCGATGGAAAGATAAAAAAAAACGATCAGATTATTATGATGTCATCAGGATCAAAATATCAAGTTGAAAAAGTAGGTTATTTTACTCCAAAACCGTTTGACACTAATGAACTTGGCCCTGGTGAGATTGGTTTTATTGTAACTGGAATTAAGGATTTATCTGACACAAAAGTAGGTGATACAATAACTCATGCAAAATTTCCGGCCGAGAAACCTCTGCCTGGTTTTAAACCAAGTAAACCAGTCGTCTTTTGTGGGCTATTTCCTGTAGATAGTTCAGAGTATAGCTTACTGAAGGATAGTATTGCCAAATTAAAATTAAATGACTCGTCAATAATTTATGAACCTGAGAATTCAACAGCACTAGGTTTAGGTTTCAGGTGTGGTTTTCTTGGTTTATTACATCTTGAAATTGTAGTTCAAAGATTAAGCAGGGAATACGGTATTAATTTAATTACCACAACACCTGGTGTTGTTTATAAGCTGGAGAGAAATGATGGAAATATCATAGATCTTCAAAATCCTTCTAGTATGCCAGATCAAAATTTTATAAAAGAAATAAAAGAGCCATGGATTAGTGCTACGTTAATTACACCTGACGAGCATTTAGGTTCTATAATAAAATTATGTGAGGAAAAAAGGGGTATTCAAAAAAATCTTAGTTACTCTGGATCTCGCGCGGTTTTAAAATATGAAATGCCTTTAAACGAGGTCGTTTTTGATTTTTATGACCGTATCAAATCAATATCAAGTGGATATGCAAGCTTTGATTATGAACTATGTGGTTACAAACAAGGCGATTTAACAAAATTAAGTATTCTAGTTAACTCAGAACAAGTAGATGCTTTATCAATGATAATACATAAAGACTTTGCAGCTAAACAAGGTAGACTAGTCTGTGAGAAATTAAAGGACCTTATCCCAAGACACCAATTTCAAATACCTATACAGGCAGCTTTAGGAGGCAAAATAGTAGCAAGAGAGACTATAAAGGGATATAAAAAAGATGTACTAACCAAAATACACGGTGGCGGCGCCAGAGATAGAAAAAGAAAACTTTTAGATAAACAAAAAAAAGGAAAAGCTCGAATGAAACAATTCGGGAATGTTGAGATTCCTCAAGAAGCCTTTATTGGTGTACTTAAAATTAATAAAAGCGATTAAACTATTTTTGGTTTTGGAAATGGGATTAAAAATTTGCCACCTTTTTTTCTAAAAGTAATATTTTTTTTAATTATAAAATCTGCATAATTCCAAGCTAAAATCACTAATACGTTTACTTTAGTTGATAACAACTTTTTTTTATTTATAATTTTAATATTTTTACCGGGCATATACAGGTTTTGTTTTAGCTCATTATCATCATAAATATATTTAATTTGTTTCTCATTAATTTTAAAGTAATTCATGAATGTAGTAGTTTTTGCAGCCGCACCATACCCAATTATAATCAATTTTCTTTTCATGAGATTTTCTATAATTTTTTTAAATTCTTTTTTTGCTTTATCTACTCTACCTTTAAAAAGTTTATAAGTTTTTATATCAAATAATTTAATTTTATTTGTTTCATAATTAATTTGTTTGTTAATTTTTAACGTATTAAGTTTTGCATTTTTATTTTTAGTACAGTATAATCTAATAGAACCTCCTTGTGCTTCAAGAATATCAAAATCTACAATTTTGAATCCAAATTTGGTTACAAATTTTTTTAAAGGCCTAAGAGCGTGGTAATCATGGTGTTCATGGTATATTGTATCAAATGTATTCTTTTTTATAACACTACCCCTGTAAGAAACCTCAAATATAAAGTAGCCTTTTTCTTGAATAATATTCGATACACCTCTAAAAAAATCTTCTAGATTAGCTACATGTGCGCACACATGATTCGCTGTAATTAAATCAAAACTAGTAAATTTTTTTTTTAAATAAAAACTGTTTTTATAAGTAAAGAAATCACAAATTTGATTAATACCTTTTCTTTTAGCAAATGTTTGAAGATTTTTTGCTGGGTCAATACCTACTTTTAAGCACTTTTTGCTATTAAAAAAATTTAAAAATGTTCCATCATTTGAAGCAATATCTAACACTTTGATATTTTTTGTTTTGAATAATTTAGATACTTTTAAGTAATATTTTTTAAAATGATCATAGTTTTTCTTTGATGTATTCGTTTTATATAAATAATTTTGAAACATTTTTTTTGGTTCTACGGATATTGAGAGTTGTAAATGGCCGCAATTTTTGCACAGATTTAATGCTAAAGGATATTTTTTCAATTTTAAGCTCTTTATTTTTGAACAATAAGAATTTGCAAGCGGGGTAGTGCCTAAATCAAAAACTTTTATTAAATTCTTCGATTTACATAATCTACAAATATCGATTTTAATGCTATCTTTATACTGCATTACTTTCTTCGATACTTGGATATTATGCTTTTTACCTTTGGCTCTAAATCCATTCTTAATCTAACTAAATCTTTTTCGTAATCAAATTTAAACCTTTTTTTACTACTAAATGCAAAAAAATGGGTATTTTCTAAAAAATATGCAAGATGATCTTGTTTATATGTCGTAAAAAATAATTCTCCTTTTTTCATAATTTTATAATTTAGTTTTGCACCTCTTTTCCTGTCTCTGTAAAAAAATAATATTTTGCCATCCATTATATAGATAAAATGTTCATCTTTTTTATGATAATGATTTGCCCTAATAGTGCCCTTCTTAGATGTAACTTCCAAACATGCAGAAAATCCATAATTTAAAATTGTTTTAATAAATCCTCTTTTGTCTTTATAAACTTTCCCAATTTTGTGTTTAAAAATGAATTTTTTTCTCATATTTTAAAAATTCTGTAGTTTTTTTTATACCAATCAATAATTTTTGGTAAATCTTCCGTTAATTTTCTTTGTGGTTTCCATCCAAGCTTTCTTAACTTATTTGAAGATACTGAGTACCTTTTATCATTGTATAATCTATCCTTGGTAAATTGTATATGTTTGTTAGGATCTTTGTTAAAGAATTTACAAATTAATTTGGCAATGTTTATATTTTTTTCATAAAAATTACTTCCGACGTTAAATATACCTTTATTTTTTTTTGTGACTATTTTTATAAGTGCATAAGCAAAATCAATAGCTGAGAGGTAGTAGCGAATATTTTTGCCATTTCCGTGTAATGGTATTTTTTTATTTTTTATTAAACTTAATATACTGGTAGAAATCAACTTTTCAGGGAATTGTCTTATTCCATAAATATTGTTTGCTCTAACAATTATTATGTCTCTTTTATAAGTGTATTTATAACTATTTATTAAAACTTCAGCTGCAGCTTTAGAAGCAGAATACGGATTTGTAGGATTTACTAATTGTGTTTCTTTACAAGAACCGATTATTTTTTCACCATAAACTTCGTCAGAGCTTACATGTAAAATTTTTTTAACATTTTTTTTTATACACTCTAAAAAAAAAGTGTGGGCACCTAAAGTGTTTGTTAAAGTAAAATTTATAGGCGATATGAATGAATTATCCACATGACTCTCAGCAGCTATATTAATTGCTAAATCTGAGTTAATTAGAAATTTTGAATATGACTTTGCGTTACAAATATCTCCTTTTATAAATTTAACTCTTGGTGAAGATAATATTGATTTTAGAAAACTTTTATTACCTGCATAGGTCAGTTTATCTAAAATTACAAAATTACAATCTTTGAAATGATTAAAAAAAACTTCGCAAACATGAGAACCTATAAAGCCTGCTCCACCAGTTATGAAAATTTTTTTAAACTTTTTTTTCATTATCAGTATAATAGATATATACCTATATTAATCTTAAATATATAATAATAATAATTTTATGAAAGTGATTGATTGTTTCATCTATTTTGATGAAGATCTACTTCTAGATTTGCGTTTAAATTTGTTAAATTCCATAGTGGACAAATTTGTAATAGTCGAATCTAAAATAACTCATAGTGGAAAAAATAAAGATTTACAATTTGATATTTCAAAATTTGAAAAATTCAAAAACAAAATCTCTTATCATGCGTTGGAAAACATGAATGTTGATGAGAATATTAAATTAAAAAAAAATTGGTCTAAATTTCACCTTGTTGACCAATCTATTAGAAATTCTATCGCTAATTTTATATCTTTTGCATCAGAAGATGATTGGATTATTATTTCAGACTTAGATGAAATTCCAAATCCTGAAGTAATTACTAAATTCGATAAAAAACGAAAATATGGTTTCTTTGAACAAGGATTGTATAATTATAAATTTAATTTAAAAAATATTACTGAGCCGTTTTGGTATGGTTCAAGAATATGTGTAAGAAAACATCTAAAATCCCCACAGTGGTTGAGGAACTTCAAAATCAAAAAAAATCAAAATTTGATAAAAAAATTATTTTATAATTTTCAAATTTTAAAAAATGGAGGTTGGCATTTTAATTCAATCAAAAGCCCAAAAGATCTAATTAGAAAATTTAAATCATTTGCTCATAGTGAGATGATAAATAATCAAATGTTAAATATTGATTTTATTGAAAATAAGATTAGTAATTACGAACATATTTTAAATGATAAAGTTATTTTAAATAAAGTTGATTTAGATAGTAGTTTTCCTGAATACTTACTCAAAAATAAACAGAAATTTAAAGAATTTATAATTTAAATTATAGATGTTTTTTATTATATAAAACAGATGTCATTAGTTGTTCATATACCTTTTTACAATCCTTACCCTGAAAAATTGGAAGGCCCCAATAAGAAAAATAGATTGTATTTCTTAAAAAAAACAATTGCTAATATCAAAAAAATAAATCTTAAAAAAATTGATATATTTGTTCATACACACAATAATTATTTAAAATCAAAAAAAATCAAAGCCGAAGTAATCGTTCACAAAATAAATAATCATGATTTAAAAAAAGGGTATCTAACATGGAAACCAAGAAAATTAATGCAAAGTCAAAAACATTTATATAATTATTTTATGTATATCGAGCATGATATAAATTTTGATAAAAAAAATTTTCAGTATTGGTTAAAGTATAGTAAAATTTTATTAAAATATAATTTTAATCTAGGGTTCATAGTAACTGAAAAAAACTCAGAAAATAAAAAATATAGTCTCCATATTAAAAAAAAATTTAATCAATATGTATTAATAAATAACAAAAAATTCATTGTAAATGATGATCAACCATATTGTTGTATGTGGATATATGACAAAAAAAACTTTAATAATTTTGTGAATACTAAGTGGTGGAATTTTAACTGGAGAGGAAAAAATTATATTTCATATTATGGTGTAACTGAAATGAGTTCTATTGGTTGGCATGGCAAACAAATGGATAATTTTAAGTCGACAATTATACCATTGAGAAAAAATAGTTTAGACGATCGGTGTTTTATTTCACACAACACAAACAATTATATTTTTAGGAAAGTAAGAACAAAAGAAAATCTTAAATTCTATTGCAGATATAAGATTGGAAATCTTATAGATACAAAAAATTTGAGAGTATATAAAGAAATTACAGGTATTAAAATTTTTCTGTTAAAATTAAAATTTTTCTTTCGTTTTATTGAAAAAATTAGAAAGACAAAAAAGGAGAGATGGCTGAGTGGTTGAAAGCGCACGCTTGGAAAGTGTGTAAAGGGGCAACTCTTTCGCGGGTTCGAATCCCGCTCTCTCCGCCAT